>Ga0194116_10001097_pt1 | contig 40896 bp, 36 predicted proteins | sample TA2MahsurfametaG_4_FD_148617 | JGI IMG/M metagenome (GOLD analysis project Ga0194116, IMG submission 148617) | Freshwater microbial communities from Lake Tanganyika, Tanzania - TA2015008 Mahale S9 surface | ecosystem: Environmental > Aquatic > Freshwater > Lake | place: Tanzania: Lake... | reverse complement strand
CCCCAAACTCATCACCATCCCTAGACTGACAAGTCCGCGGTATTCTCCCAAAAGCATTGACCCAAAGCCAAAAAGGGTCGTCATCGCGGACAGAATCACCGCCTTGCCGGTGCTGGACTCAAAAATTCTTACTTTCCCCTCTTCCCGGTACCGGGCCATCACATAGACCCCAAAGGCCACGCCGATCCCCAGCAACATGGGCAGAGTGACGATATTCGCAGGATTCAGCTGGATTTTAAAGAATCCCAGCAAGCCAAACATCCAAAGAATCCCGATCGCCAAAGGCAACAACGTCAGCAACACATCCTGAAGCCTTCGAAAGAGCAGGAAGATCAGCACCACCACCACCCCGGCCGCATACAAGGCCGCCTGGACGTAACTTTCCTTGAGCAGATCGATATATTCCAGGTTCATCACGGGGGTGCCGGTGGCTTCCGGGGCCACCCTCTGGATCTCCTCGACAAACTCCTCCGTCGGTTTCCGCTCCCAGACGTCCACGGCTGGCTCGATCTCCAGGAGCACCTTGCCGTTTTTGGAAAGATACCGTTGCTTGAGCTCCGGGGGCAGATCCTCGGAGGTGAGCGGACGGTCTCCCCGTTGGGTTTTAAGCCAACCCAGGTTCTGGACGATTGAGCCCACCAGCTTCACCTGATGGCGCTGCAACCTTTGCTCCGCCTCTGCGGGATCCAGCTTGTCGAGGGCGGCCACCGCCCGTTCCAGCGGCGGGATCAGCTTTTCAAAGGTCTCGACCGCCTGGCGCGCCCGCTTGGAAAGACCGAGGTACGACTTGGCCTGCTTGGCCCCCTCTTGGGAGGACTCAAGCAGGAATTCCAGGTCCTGCTTCGCCTTGGCAACGTCCACTTTTTGCTCTCTGCCGGTCTCAAGGCTGATCTGCCCCGCCACCTGCGCGATCCGTTTCACCTCTCCCATGCGCTTGTTTTGGTCGCGCGGGACAAAATCCCCAAGGGTCCGCACCTTGCTCACCGCGGCCTTCTCCCGAAGTTCATCAGCCATGCGGTCGGCCTGCTCGACACTTTCGGCGATGGCGACCCCGTAAATGACCGAGCCCTTGCCCGTGTCCAGCAACTCCCGGGTCAGCTGGACAGACTCCATTTCCGGGTTTTGCAGATGCAAAAGATTATAGTCGAAGGTGACTTTCCGTGACTGGTTCCAGGCAAACCAGGTCAAGACCGCCGCGCCCGCCAGCACCAAATACGGATGAGAGGTCAGGTTGCGGTCCAGCTTTTTCCCAAAACCAAAACGTAATAGCGCTCCCTTCTTGAGGGCCGTGCTCTCCCGGTCCCGCCATAACAGCAGCGCTGGCAACACGGAAAGGCTGGCCGCCAGCGCCAGCAAGACGCCCGTGCCGGCGATCCAGCCCAGTTCGGTCAGGCCGGTAAAGTCGTTAAAACACATCGCGTAAAACGCGGCGGCCGTGGTTCCACCCCCGGTAAGCAAGGCGGAGCCCGTGGTGGCCATGGTATTTTCCACCGATTCCGCCGGGCTTCGTCCCCGGCTCACATCCTCCTCGTACCTCCCCAGGAATTGGATCCCAAAGTCGATCCCCAATCCCAGGATCATCACAATGAAGGCTTGGGAAATGATGTTCAGATGTCCGATGAAGGCCGTGGTCAGCCCCAAACAAACCACAATGCTGGCCAGCAGTGCCAAGATCGCCATCAGGGGCCGGGTGAATTCCCCGTAGGCGATCAAAAACAGGATCACGATCAGGGTCAGGGTGAGCATCGAGGCAAAAATCATGTCCCGCTCGCTCTGGCGCAGTTCGTCGTCCAAGAGTACCGGTTCGCCGGTGACCCCCATCGTCACATTGGGAAATGCCGGCCGGGTTTGCTCGACGAGCTTGCGCACTCGCTGGATGACCCCGCTGAATGGGGTGGCGCTTTTTTGTTCCTCCACGCTGGGCCGCAGAAGCATCAGGATGGTTTTTCCATCCTCCCCGAGGCTGAGGTATTCGTTCTTGAGCAGGTCCGCCTCGAATTCCGAAAGCTCTCCCAAGCCCTGCGTTGCGTTTCCTTCCCCCAACGGTTTTTCAAGGTCCTTGGCCAGACGCTTGAGATTTCGAACAAACTCCTCAATAAACGGAATGAATTCCTGCCAGTTGGAGGATTTGCGGAGGTAGGGGTCGTTAAACTTGGCGGAGGCCTCCCCGAGGATCCCATTCAGGTTGAGGGCCTGCTTATTTCCTTTGACCAGGGCCGCTAACTCCTCCATTTGCCGCCGAATCCCGGTCAGTCGCTCTTCGTCAGCCAGCAAGAGCAACCGGTCAGCCATCGGGGAAAAGTCATGCCGGTAATACGCCCGCGACAACCCTTTCTCCGTTTTCAGTTTTTCCGCCAAATGATTGGCCGCTTGGCGGCTCGCTTTGAGGTCGTCGCTCCTCAAAACCACAACGATTTCATCCCGGACGTCAAACTCCTCCATGTAGGCCAAATACTTTTGAAACACCGGCGAATCCTTGCGGATGAGATCCAGCGTGCTGTTGCGGATGACCAACCCTGTTCCGGTCAGGATGCCGGCCACCGCCACCAGACCCAAAGTCGCCCCCAGGATCAGATTCCGCCGGGCCACAACGATTTTGGCCCAAGCCCGCAACAGGCGCTGGATCCTGCCCGGCAACGGGCTTCCGCCATTCCCGCTCATCCCCGATTCAGACCGCGGCGCGGGCCTTCTCCTTCTTTTGCTCCCATTCCTCCCGGATCCCCCGAAGGTCCCGGCGTAACTCCTCCTGCAGGACCTCAGCCTCCTCAAAAGCCCCAGCCGCCTTGGCACCGGCGATCTTGGCGCCCAGGAAAGTCTCCCTTTCAGCCATTTTGGCCCGATAGGTTTCGTCCACCTCAGCCAATTTCTTCTTTTGTTCCGGGGTCAGCTTTCGCTCTGGTTCCGTGGATGCTAACCGCTCCATCGCAAGCTCATACGCGGTCTTCATAAGCTTGAAATTCTAAAAAAAGTCCCCTTGCCCGTCCATCCGTAACCTTTCGTCACCTTGCTCCCCTCCTCCCGCTCAGGCTAGAATGCTGGGTGGATTTCGCATCCCTTCAGTTAGCTCCTTCCATCCTGAAAGCGGTGGAAGAACTCGGCTTCAAGGAGCCCACCCCCATTCAGGCTCAGGCCATCCCCGTCGCCCTGACCGGGCGGGATCTGATCGGTTCGGCTCAGACCGGCACCGGCAAAACCGCCGCCTTTGCCCTGCCCATCCTCCAGCATCTTGAAAAACCGGGACGGCTCCGCGCTCTCATCCTCGAGCCCACCCGGGAACTGGCCGACCAGGTCGCCGAAGCCCTGCGCAAATTCTCCAAGCACACCGGCCTGCGCATCGGCCTGATCTACGGAGGCGTGGGTTACGGCAATCAACGGGAACAGATTGCCCGGGGCATGGATATCCTGGTGGCTACCCCTGGCCGCCTTCTTGACTTCATGGACCAGGGGGAAATCCACCTCGCCCATCTCACCCATCTCGTTTTGGACGAGGTCGACCGGATGCTCGACATGGGCTTCCTCCCCGACGTCAAAAAAATTGTCGGCTTCTGCCCCTCCAAGCGCCAAACCCTCTTTTTCTCCGCCACCGTCCCGCCGGAAATTGAACGCCTTACCTCCTGGGTACTGCGCGATCCCCTGACCATTGAAATCGGCCTGCGCCGCTCCGCCGCCGAGACCGTCAGTCATGCCCTTTACCCGGTCGCCTCGGACCAGAAGCACGAGCTCCTCCTCGGCCTGCTGGAAAAAACCCATTACGAAAGCGTCATTGTCTTCTGCCGGACCAAAATGGGCGCGGATCGGGTCGCAGCCAGCCTCACCCACCTGCCCCATCCCGTCGGCGTCATGCATTCCGATCGCTCCCAAGGCGAGCGAAACGAGGCTCTCGCCGGGTTTCGCTCCGGAAAATATCCGGTGCTCGTCGCCACCGACATCGCCGCCCGGGGGCTCGACATTGCCGGCGTCACCCATGTCATCAACTATGATGTGCCCCAACATCCCGAGGATTACGTCCACCGGATCGGCCGTACCGGCCGGGCCGCCACGGAGGGCGATGCCTTAACTCTTTTCGTGGCCGAGGAGCTTCCGTACGTCGAAGCGATTGAACGCCTCATCCAGCAGAAGCTCCCCCGTAAGAAATTGGACAACTTCGCCTATAAATTTACGGCGCTTTTTGAGGAGGGCCATACCGTCGCCCACACCCGCACCCGCGGCGTCCGCACCGCCCGCGGCTACAGTTTCGGAGCCAGACGCCGGTAGTCTTGAGCCCCCTGGAGACCATAGACCCCGGGCTCCTGGGAGGCCGGTGCTTCGAACCTTGGAAACGTTAAGTTTTCTTACCGACCTGCGCCGCCACTTTTAATCGCAGCGCATTCAGCCGAATGAATCCCGTCGCATCGTCCTGGTTATAAGCCTGGGTCGGGTCCGCCTCCATGGTGGCGATGTCCGGATGGTAGAGGCTAAGTGGGGATTTTCTTCCCGCCGCATAGATTCCGCCTTTGTACAACTTCACCCGAACTGTGCCGGAGACGTTCTTTTGGCTCTCCTCCACCAAAGCCTGCAGAGCCAACCGTTCCGGAGAAAACCAGAATCCGTAGTAAACCAGCTCGCTGTACCGCGGAATCAAGCTGTCCCGCAGGTGCATCACTTCCCGGTCCATCGTCAGGCTCTCCATCTGCCGGTGGGCAAAATGGAGAATGGCCCCGCCCGGGGTTTCATACACGCCTCGGCTCTTCATCCCCACAAACCGGTTTTCCACCATGTCGACCCGCCCCACCCCGTGCTTGCCACCAAGCTTGTTGAGAACCTTCATCACCCCCAGCGGTGACAGTTTCCGGCCGTTTACCGCCACACAGTTGCCTTTCCGAAACTCGAGCGTCACGTACTCCGACCGATTGGGCGCGTCTTCCGGTGAGACCGAGAGAGTGAACATTTTCTTGTTGGAGGCCGCAAAGGCATCAAACCACGGATCCTCCAGCATCCCGGCCTCATAGGAGATGTGGAGTAGGTTCCGGTCCATCGAGTACGGCTGCTTGGCGCTGGCCTGGACCGGAATCCCCTTCTCCTCACAGTAATGGATCATTTCCTGCCGGCCCGGGAACTGCTGCCGGAACCGCTCATCCCGCCATGGCGCAATCACGTCCACGTTCGGACTCAGCGCCGCCGCCGTCAGCTCGAACCGAACCTGATCGTTTCCTTTCCCGGTTGCCCCATGGGCCAAGGCCTGTGCCTTTTCTTTCCGCGCGATCTCCACCATCCGTTTCGCGATCAGCGGCCGGGCAATGGATGTGCCCAGGAAGTATTGCCCCTCGTAGATCGCCCCTGCCCGCATCATCGGAAAGATGAAGTTCCGCGCGAACTCCTCCTGCAGGTCGTCGATGTACACCTTGCTGGCGCCGGTCCGCTGGGCCTTGGCGTTGAGCCCCTGCAACTCCTCCTCTTGGCCGATATTGGCGCAAAACGCGATCACCTCGGCGTCGTAAGTCTCCTTGAGCCAGGCGAGTAGCACGGAGGTGTCGAGACCTCCGGAATAGGCGAGCACGATTTTCATCGGGAAGGAAAGTGGGCCGGGATCCGCAAGGGATCAGGCCGCGGTGGGCTGGAGCTTACGGCCCGCGCCCTTGATTCGGGTCAAGTAGGGAGCGAGCTTCTCCTTAGCGGCCGCCACGCTGACCCCGTACCGCTCCCGCAGGGCGTCCGGCTTGCCATGGTCCACAAACTCGTCCGGCCAGCCGATCCGCACCACCGGTGGGGAGATGCCCAGTTCGGCCAGCTCCTCAAGAATCACACTGCCGAATCCACCCTTGAGAACGTGGTCCTCGAAGGTGACGATGACCTCGGCGCTCTTGGCAAACAGTTCGAGCATGGCGGTGTCGAGCGGCTTCGCGAAGCGGGCGTTGATCACGGCCGCCTCGACTCCCTCCTCCTTGAGTTCGTCGGAAAGTTTCAGCGCCAGCGGCAACATCTGCCCGTACGACCAGATCACCACCTTCTTGCCGTGCCGGATCACCTCGGCCTTGCCGATCGGCAGGGCCATCGGGGCCTTCTTGATCGCGGCGTTCGGGCCAGTGCCCCGGGGATACCGGATCGCGCTCGGGCCGTTGTGCATGCTGGCCGTGTACAGCATGTCGACAAACTCGTCCTCATCCTTGGGGGACATGTGAATGATGTTTGGCACGCCCCGCATGTAGGAGATGTCGAAAAGGCCGTGGTGGGTCGGGCCGTCGTCACCGGAAAGGCCGCCCCGGTCCATGCAGAAAACCACGGGAAGGTTTTGCAGACAGACATCGTGAATGATCTGGTCGTAGGCCCGCTGCAGGAAGGTGGAGTAGATCGCGCAGAAGGGCTTGAAGCCCTTGGTGGCCATGCCGGCGGCAAAGAGCACCGCGTGTTCCTCGGCGATGCCGACATCGAAATACCGGTCCGGGTGCTTGGGCTGGAAACGGTCGAGTCCCGTGCCATTGGGCATCGCCCCGGTGATCGCCACAATCCGCGGGTCGCCCTCGGCCAGTTTGGCGAGATGATCGGCAAACACCTCGCTGAAGGTGGGTTGGCCAAGGGATTTGGTCTCGCCGGTTTCCGGGTCGTACGGGCCGAGCCCGTGAAACTTTTTCTGCTTCACCAGCGCCGGTTCAAAGCCCTTGCCCTTCACCGTGACCACATGGAGGATCACCGGAAAGCTCTGGACCTTCAGGAACTCAAACATCTTGATGAGGGACGGGATGTCGTGCCCATCCACCGGCCCGTAGTAGGTCACCCCCAGTTCTTCGAAAATCACGCTGGGGAATATCATCCCCTTCACATGCTCCTCGGCCCGCCGGGCCACCTTCAGCGCCTTCGCCCCGCCCATTTTTTCAATAAAGTGGGCGGCTCGCTCATGCAAATGGACGAAACGGGAATCGGTGGTGATCTTGTTTAGGTAGCCGGCGATCGCTCCGACATTCTTGTCAATGGACCATTTGTTGTCGTTGAGGATCGTAATCAGCCGCTTGGTGTGATGGGAGACGTTGTTGAGAGCCTCATAGGTAATCCCGCAGGTGAAGGCCGCATCGCCGGCCAGACAAATGACATGCTCCTTGCCGCCCCGCATGTCTCGGGCGGTCGCCATGCCGAGGGCCGCGGAAAGGGCGGTACCCGCGTGGCCGGCCCCGAAGCAGTCATGTTTACTCTCGCTCCGCAGCATGAAGCCGTTGAGCCCGCCGGGTTGCCGGATGGTGTGGAAACGATCCCGCCGGCCGGTGAGGAGCTTGTGGACGTAGGCCTGATGGCTGACGTCAAAAATGAAATGATCCGTCGGGGTGTCGAAGACCCGGTGCAGGGCGATCGTCAGCTCCACCACGCCCAGATTGGGTCCGAGGTGCCCGCCGGTCTTACTCAGGACATCGATAAGCTCTTCCCGAATTTCCTCCGCGAGTCGCGGCAGGTCCTCCAAGGGAAGCTTTTTGACGTCCTGGGGACCCTTGATCGAGTCCAGCAAAGGAGTGGCCATAAGAGTTGGTTAGGTAAGCAGGTCCGGGACGTCTCGACCAGCCTTCTTTCCCTTGGGACCAGCCTCCAAGCCTTCCAGTTCTCCCTCCTGCAAGGATCCGTCCTTCTTCTTGGTCAACAGGGAGATACGTTTTTCTGCTGCCTTAAGCTTTTCGGTGCAAGCAGCCACCAGTTTCATCCCTACTTCATACTTTTCCACAATGGTTTCCAACGGCAGCTCCGGGGACTCCATTTGCTCCACCAATTTTTCCAACTCCTCGAGCGCCTCCTCAAACCCGCCTTCGCCCGGAATCTTTTTAGCCTTGGCCATTGCGAAATGATCCCCTCCCCGCATTCCTCCCGTCGAGTTCTTTCCCCCCAAGGCAGAACCCACGCCTCAAAGGCTTCCTTTGGTGCTGGGTACTCCTCCAACCCTTGCATCCCGACGAACCGCTTCCTCCAAGGCCTTGGCCAGCGCCTTGAAGATGGCCTCGATCTGGTGGTGCCCGTCCCTGCCGTACAGCACCTCGGCATGCAGATTCATCCCTCCGTGCACCGACAGGGCCCGGAGAAACTCCTCGACCAGCTGCGCCGGAAAATTGCCCACCCTTCCGCGATGGTTGAGCCCGCGCAACTCCAGATAAGGCCTTCCGCTTAGATCGATGGCCACCCGGGCCAAAGTCTCATCCATTGGGGCGTGGGCCGTCCCATATCTTCGGATTCCTTCCTTCTTCCCCAAAGCCGCGACCAGCGCCTGCCCCAGCACGATCCCCACGTCTTCCACCGTGTGGTGCAGGTCCACCTCCAGATCCCCTTTCGCCACGACCTGAAGATCAAACAAGCCGTGCCGGGCGAAGAGATTCAGCATGTGATCAAAGAATGGAATGCCCGTCTTGACCTTGGCCGTGCCCTTTCCGTCCAAACCCAGCGATACCGTGATCTCGGTCTCGCTCGTCTTGCGGGTTTTTTTGGCCTGTCGCTTCCCTTGGCTCATGACAGCCGAGTCTCGACCGAATCCGCGTGGGCGTCGAGCCGCTCCAGCCGGGCCAACAGCCCGACCGTCCGTGCCGACTTCTGCACTGCGGCCGCCCCGTACTCCACCACGCTCACCCGCTTCACAAAGTCCTCCACCCGTAGCCCGGCGAAGGCCCGGCCCGCCCCGCCCGTCGGCAGGGTGTGACTCGGACCCGAGAGATAATCCCCCAGTGCCACCGCCGAGTGGTTTCCGATAAAGACGGCCCCGGCACAACGGATCTTCTTCGCCAACGCCTTGGCCCCGCGACACTGCAGCGACAAGTGCTCGGGTGCGATCGCCTCGGCCAGCTCGACCGCCTGTTTCACATCCTTGGTCCGCACCAGCGTCGCCCCTTGGGCCAGCACCCCTCGCAAATACTTCGCCCGGGGCTTTTCCCCGCTTTGGCTGAGCACCTCGGCCAAAACTTTCCCCAGAAAGAGAAAAGAAGGAGTGAGCAGGAAAATTTGGCTGCCCGGACCGTGCTCCGCCTGGGCCACCAGATCCGCCGCCACCCAGTCCGCCCGGGCACTCTCGTCCGCCACCACCGCAATCTCACTGGGCCCGGGCAAAAGGTCGATCCCCACCCGCCCAAAAAGTTGCCGCTTGGCCTCCACCACCCAGACGCTGCCCGGTCCGCAAATCTTCTCGACCGGGCGAATCGTCTCGGTTCCATAAGCCATCGCCGCCACCGCCTGCGCCCCACCCACCTGATAAATTTCCGTCGCCCCCGCCTTTTGCAACGCCCAGCCCAGGACCGGATGGATCGGGCCCGGCGTGCAGGCCACGATTTCCTTTACCCCCGCCACCCGTGCCAGAACCACGGTCATCAGGGTCGTCGAAACCAAAGGTGCGGTTCCGCCCGGCACATAAACCCCGACCCTGCCCAGCGCCGGAAAACTTTCTCCCACGCTCGCTCCCTGCCGGTTCCTTCGGGACCAGTCTTTCGGTCGGGTGGCCTTGGCAAAGTCGACGATGTTCGCCGTCGCTGCCGCCAACGCCTGCCGCACTTTTTCCGGCGGGGCGCGGAATTTTCCCCTCACCCGCAAAGTGGCCTTGGAAATTTTCTTTTTGGAAAAACGATTTTGGATCCGGATCAACCCCGCCTCCCCGCCCCGCTCCACTTCACGGAGAATCTTTTCCACTTGGGCCCGAACCTTGCGATCCGGTGTGGGCCGGCGGGTGAGCAGAGCCAGCACCCGGGTAAAATCCTTGGGCCGGCGGCTGTCCAGAATTCTCACCTTACTCCCACTCGATCGTCGCGGGCGGCTTGGAGCTGATATCCAAGACCACCCGGTTGATGCCCTTGACCTCATTGCAAATCCGGTTGGAGATGCGGCCCAGCAGGTCGCCGGGCAGACGCACCCAGTCGGCCGTCATCCCGTCCTTGCTCTCCACTGCCCGGATGGCAATCGCATTGTCGTAGGTGCGCTCGTCCCCCATCACGCCCACGCTCCGGCACGGGAGCAGGACGGCGAAGCTCTGCCACATCCGATAGTACCAGTCCGCTGCTTTCATTTCCTCCACCACAATCGCATCCGCCTCCCGCAGGATCGACAATTTCTTCTCGTCAATCGCGCCCAGGCAACGCACCGCCAGACCCGGGCCTGGGAACGGCTGCCGCCAGACCATCTCCTTGGGCAGGCCCAAGACTTTCCCCACCTCCCGCACCTCGTCCTTGAACAGCTGCCGGAGCGGCTCCACCAGCTCCAGCTTCATCCGCTTGGGCAGACCCCCCACATTGTGGTGGCTCTTGATCAGCGCGGCCGGATTGCCGGCGATCGGCACACTTTCGATGACATCGGGATAAAGAGTACCTTGTCCGAGGAAGCGGGCGCCTTGACCCACCCGGTGGGCCGCCTTTTCAAACACCCTGATGAACTCGTAGCCGATGATTTTCCGCTTCCGTTCCGGATCGGCCACCCCCTTCAGCCGACGCAGGAACTGGTTCCGGGCATCCACCACGGTGAGATGGAGATTCATATGCCGGCCAAAGATCCGGCGGACGCTCTCGGCCTCCCCTTTCCGCAGGAGTCCATTATCCACGAAGATGCAGTAAAGCTGGCGCCCGATCGCCTTGGCAAGGAGCGCGGCCGCGACGGAGGAGTCCACCCCGCCGCTCAGTCCGAGGATCACGCGATGGGGACCGACCTGCTCGCGGATCTCCTGGATGGTCCGACGGACGAATGATCCCATCGTCCACGTCCCCTCGCAGCCACAGATCTTCTGCAAAAAGTTGGCGAGAATCTCTTTGCCCCGCGGGGTATGGGAGACCTCCGGATGAAACTGAAGTCCGTAGATCTTCTCCCGGCGGACGACGGCGTAAGGGCTGTTTTCCGTGATAGCGACGGATGCAAAGCCCTTGGGCAGGCGGGTGACGCGGTCCCCGTGGCTGTTCCAGATTTCCAGGTTTTTCGGGAGGCTGGCGAGCAGGGCGCAGGCTCGGCGGCGCTGCAAAGTGCCACGTCCGTATTCGCGCCGGGTGCCGCGGGCCACCTCACCCCCAAATTCCTTCACCAAAAGCTGCATGCCGTAACAGATGCCCAGGATCGGGATGCCGAGATGAAAGATACCCCGATCCATTTTCGGGGCCTTCGGGGCGTAAACGCTGGCCGGACCGCCGCTCAGGATGATCCCGCGGGGGCGGAGAGAGAGAACTTCACCCGCGGTGATGGTATGGGGGACAATCTCGGAATAAACGTGGGCTTCGCGCACCCGGCGAGCAATGACCTGGGTATATTGGGAGCCGAAATCGAGAATCAGAATTCTCTCTTGGATTCCGCGGGCACTGGGTGGTTGCAAGCCCACGATCTCACCAATCCAGCCTCAATCGTCAAGACGGACCGGGGAATCTGTTCGCAGCAACCTAGGAAGGCCGCCCGGTAAAATACCCCTGCCCCATTACCTTCCCGGTGCGCTCGAGAGGATTTGAACCTCCACGGGTTGCCCCACTAGAACCTGAATCTAGCGCGTCTGCCATTTCGCCACGAGCGCATCATGGAATCCTAGGTGAAAACAGACTCGATTCCAAGCCCCCCAGGACCTCATCCCGCTCTCTTGAACCTGGCCTCGAAGAATTTTCCTTACGCAGGTTTCTGCCCAACCGCCAGCAACGTCTGGAACCCCGGTCCTTCCTTTTCCCTCGCCACGATCTCGACGGACACCCCCTCAAAGCCCGCCTCCCTTATCATTCGTCCCAGATCCGCCGGGGCGAAACCAAGCCAGACATCTGCATAGAGTTCCCTGGCCGCTTCAAAGGTGTGTTCGGCCAAATCTAAAATTAGCACCCGGCCCCCCGGCCGCAGGATCTTGAAGGCTGCCGCCAGCGCCTTGGGAGGATGCACCGCGTGATGAAGGGCCTGACTGAGAATAGCCACATCGACCGCCCCCGCCTTGATGGGAGGATTCTCCAGATCCCCAAGCCGATACTCCAGATTCTTAAGCCCGCTTCGCTCCGCCAGGTCCCGACCCACCTCCACCATCCGCTGGGAGTGGTCGACCGCGATCACCTTTTTGGCCCTCGCGGCCAAAAGCTGCGAAATTAAACCCTCCCCTGCCCCCAGATCCGCAAAGGTCTCCCGCGGGGCCAGCGCCAGCAACAATCTCCCCACCGCCTCCCACGATCGGCCCGGGCAATACTTTTTCCCCAACCGGCCAGCCACAGCGTCAAAATACCGTTTCGATTTCTCCTGCCTTTGCGAAAGCACCAACCGGAGGGCTTCCCCATCCCGGATTTTCGTGGACAACTCGTTGGCTGCCCCTTCCGCAAAAGCCCATGCCTCCTTGAGGGCCCCCGACGGAGCCTCCGCCCGGCGGTAGTACGCCTTCTGCCCCTCCCGGCGGTCCCCCACAAGACCCACCCCCTTGAGCAGGGCAAGATGGTTGGAAATCCTGGACTGCCCCACTCCTAGCACCTCCTGAAGTTCCGCCACGGATAGTTCATTATCCTTAAGGGAGAACAAGATACGTAAGCGGGTTGGATCTGCTAACGCCCCCAAGAGCCGAACTCGGTCGCTTACCATAGGTTATAGATTCATCAGTTTATCATGATATATCAATATTATTTTATTGCGGCGGGGCGGAAGGCAGGCATGATAACAAGCCGTGCGCGGTCACTTTATTTTTTCCTCCGAGTCCGTAGGCGAAGGTCATCCAGACAAGGTCTGCGATGCCATCTCCGACGCGGTGCTCGATGCTTGTCTCGCCCGGGATCCCCTGAGCCGGGTGGCTTGCGAAACCTTGGTGAAATCCAACCTGGTGGTCCTGGCCGGGGAAATCACCACCCGTGCCAAACTCGATTACGACAAGCTCGTCCGCCAAACGATCCGCAGCATCGGCTACACCCACGAAGACGACGTCTTCCACGCCGACAAGGTTCACATCCTGAACGCCCTCACCGGCCAAAGCCCCGATATCGCCCAGGGGGTCGACGCCAAAAAGGCCGCCGGCAAAAAAACCGCCGAGCAGGGTGCCGGGGACCAAGGACTGATGTTCGGTTACGCCACGCGGGAAACGGCGGAATTGATGCCTGCACCCGTGATGTTTTCGCACCGGCTGGGACGTGAACTGAGCCGCATCCGCAAAAGCGGCCGCGTCGGCTGGCTCCGCCCGGACGCCAAATCCCAAGTCTCCGTGGAATACCGCCAGCACCGTCCCGTCCGCATCACTGCCGTGGTCGTCTCCACCCAGCACGCCGCAGGCGTGTCTCACCCCACCATTGAAAAATTCATCGTTGAGAAGCTCATTAAAAAGGTTCTTCCCGCAAACCTGCTTGATCGGCACACCGAGTTTCTTGTCAACCCGACCGGGCGGTTTGTGGTCGGTGGCCCCGAGGGCGACAGCGGCTTGACCGGTCGCAAGATCATCGTCGACAGCTACGGCGGTGCCGGCCGGCACGGTGGCGGCGCCTTCAGCGGCAAGGATCCGACCAAAGTGGACCGCAGTGCCGCCTACATGGGGCGATACGTGGCCAAAAATATCGTGGCCGCCGGCCTCGCCGATCGCGTGGAAATCCAGTTCGCCTACGCCATCGGTCACCCGCGGCCGGTGTCGGTCTGCCTCGAAACCTTCGGTACGGAAAAGATTCCCTTCTCCCGGATCGAACAGGCCGTGCACCGGACTTTCGATTTCCGGCCGGCGGAAATAATCCGCCGGCTTCGTCTGCGCCGCCCGATTTACTCAAAAACCACCAACTATGGCCATTTTGGCCACCGCGGTAATCCGGCCTTCGCGCCGTGGGAGCACACCGACCGTGTCCGTGAGCTCCGCCGCCATGCCGGACTAAATTAACCCCAGGAGAATCAAACCATGAGCCCCACCACCCTGACCCCGAAACCCGCCAAAACCCGCGGCCCCAAAGCCGGTGACTTCAAGGTCAAGGACCTCGCCCTTGCCGATCTTGGCCGCAAGGAAATCGAGATTGCCGAGAAAGAGATGCCCGGCCTGATGGCCATCCGCGAAAAATACGCCAAGGACAAGCCCCTTGCCGGCGTCCGGGTGACCGGTTCCCTACACATGACCATCCAGACGGCGGTCTTGATCGAAACCTTTGTCGACCTCGGCGCCGACGTGCGCTGGGCTAGTTGCAATATTTTCTCCACGCAGGACCAAGCCGCCGCCGCCATTGCCGCCGCCGGCATCCCCGTTTTCGCTTGGAAGGGCGAAACCCTTGAGGAGTACTGGGACTGCACCTGGAAAGCCATTCTCAACCCCGCCGGAAAGGGTCCGCAGCTCGTCATCGACGACGGCGGCGACGTCACTCTCTTTCTCCACAAGGGGTATGAGCTCGAAGAAGGCGATGGCTGGGTCAATACCCCGTCCTCCAGCCACGAGGAAAAGGTCATCAAGGACCTTCTCAGGAAAATCCACGCCGAGAGCCCCTATATCTTTCACGAATTGGTCAAGGAGTGGAAAGGGGTGGCCGAGGAAACGACCACCGGCGTCCACCGTCTCTACCGCTTGCAGGAGCAGGCCAAGCTGCTCGTGCCCGCCTTCAACGTGAACGACTCGGTCACCAAGGCGAAGTTCGACAACCTCTACGGCTGTCGTCACTCGCTGGTCGACGGCCTGAACCGGGCCCTCGATGTGATGATCTCCGGCAAGGTGGCCGTGGTTTGCGGCTACGGGGACGTCGGCAAAGGGTCCGCCCAGTCCCTCCGCGGCCAGGGCGCCCGCGTCATCATCACCGAGATCGATCCAATCAATGCCCTGCAGGCCGCCATGGAGGGATACGAAGTCACCACGGTTGAGGACACCCTCGGCCGTGCGGATATCTACATCACCACCACCGGGAACAAAGACGTTATCACCATCGAGCACCTCAAGAGGATGAAAGATCAGGCGGTGGTTGCGAACATCGGCCACTTCGACAACGAGATTCAGGTCGACAAGCTCAACCATCTTGCCGGCGTGGAACGGGTCAACATCAAGCCTCAGCTCGACAAGTACGTCTTCCCCGATGGCCGGGAACTGTTCCTCCTCGCGGAAGGGCGTCTGGTCAATTTGGGTTGCGCCACCGGCCACCCCAGTTTCGTGATGAGCAACAGCTTCTCGAACCAGACGCTGGCCGCGCTTGATCTCTGGAAGAACCGCTCCCTCTATAAGCCGGCTGTCTACGTTCTGCCCAAGAAGCTGGACGAGGAAGTCGCCCGCCTTCATCTCGAGAAGATCGGGGTGAAACTGACCAGGCTCACCCAAGACCAAGCGGACTACCTCGGCATTCCCGCCGAGGGCCCCTTTAAGCCGGAACACTACCGCTACTAAATCCCAGCCGGACAGCATCCGCGGGGGGCAGGCGATGTTTCTGCATCGCCTGCCTCGCTCGCCGGTAAACCGGCCTTAAGGGGCGGGCTTCTTCGCTGGAAACAGCAGGGAGCATAGAATCGATCCGCCCACAAGAGTCGTGATGATGGCCAAGGACCAGGCCACCGGAAACTTTCCGCCGAAAACCCCGTTGAGCCAGGCCATCTTGAGACCGACAAACATCAGCACCAGGCCTAACCCGAATTTAAGCAAGTGGAACTTATCCACCACCCCGGCTAGCAGAAAATAAAGCGCCCGGAGCCCCAAAATGGCAAAAACGTTGGAAGTGAGGACAATGAGTGGTTCCTTGGTGATTGCAAAAATAGCCGGCACGGAATCGACCGCGAAAACAATGTCGCAAAACTCGATGAAAATCAGGCAGACCATTAGCGGGGTGACTTTCCAGGCGGAGTCGATTTTCAGGAAAAACTTTCCCTCTTCGGATCGGTGGGTCACCGGCAGGACACGCTGGAGAAAACGCAGAACTGGATTGGTCGCGGGGTCAATGGCGTGGTCAGGCGAAAAGAAGATTTTGATTCCAGTCAGAATCAGGAAAACCCCCAGGAGGATGGTCACCCAGTGGATCTGGAGCAGCATTGCCCCCAGCGCAATGAAGACGACCCGGAAAAAAATGGCTCCCAGGATGCCCCAGAAAAGGACTTTATGCTGATACTTGGCGGGAATCCCAAAAAATTTGAAGACCACCACAAAAATAAAAAGATTATCGACGGCCAGCGATTTTTCGACGATGAAGCCGGTCAGGAACTCCAGGGCGGAATACCGCGCCTGCTGGTTGGGATCAAAACCCGACAAGACGGCCAATTGCGGATCGGTGCTGAAGGCATGCTTGCAATACAGGTAGAACCCGTAATTAAAAAGCAGCGCCAAGGTTACCCAAAAGACACTCCAACCAGCGGCCTCCCGCATCCCGATGGCGTGGGCCTTGCGGTGAAACACCCCTAAATCCAGGGCCAGCACGACAAAAACAAATGCTAAAAAACCGGCGTAGAACCAGAGGTATTCCCGAAAAGGGAAGAGGACAATATCGAGGGCAGGCACCGGGAAACGCTAGCGGCGGGGGGAAGGAAATGCCAAGCGCGGGGCCATCTCGTTAAAAACGCCGCTGGGAGCGAGGATCGGGAACTTTGCGGGCATTGTCGTAGGGAGAGTAACCGGCCTTGGAGTCATCAATGGCCCGCTTGGGATCCCCGGTACTGGGGTTGGGAGGAATGACCACAGGCTTGGGGGGCGGGGGCGCCACCGGTTTCTTTTCCCCGTAGCCGGCCGGCAAACTGTAAGGATCCTGAGAGATCCGCTTGTAGGCCCCGGAAGGAGGCTGAGGAACCTGCATACGTCCTTCCGCCGTGGTGTTTCCGGCCATGATCGGTTTTGCACCTGATTGGAAATCCTTCCCCAAGGGTCCGGTGCTGGAGGGACCGGTGAAGGAATCAAAAGCCGGCTGCACCCGGCCGTCGCCCGAGGCCATCGCCCGAGGCTTCACCCCATCCAGGCCGGTCACCACCGGGAGTTTTTCAGCATCCGCTACCCCGAAACCGGAAACGGATGGGCTGACCACAGTCGGTTGCTTGGAGGCTTGAGCAGACTTTTCCTCCTTTTCCTTCTTCTCCTTGGCTACGGATTCCTGGGATTCACGGGTATTTTCTTCAGCCAAAGCAATTTCCTCCTGCTGTTTCTTTTTGGCTTCTTCCTGTTTTTGCATCATCGCCTGGGCAGCCCAGTTTTGATCCTGAATCTTATTCTTGTCTTTTTCAGCCGGACGAATCTGGGGAATGGAGGGATTATTGTCGGCAGGCAAAAGGTTGCTGGCATCAGGACTGGGTGCTGGTTCATCCAAGCCGGGAAGTTTACGCTCGGCTTCCGCGGAGGGCAGATCGGATAGGCCCAAGGAGCCCTCCGGGGAGGTTTGGGCAAAAACCACCTCCCAGAAGCAGCCAGCCACGATCAAGAGAAGCTTCACTGACCGCAACTTAAAGGGGGGACCACGTTCGTCAATCTCGCCCCCCTCTCCTAGGCCGAATAAGATGCTCAAGCTTTGAAGGACCCCCTTTGCGAGATCTTGCTTTCCGAAATACGTCGGCGGGGACCCTTGCCTTTCGATCAGTTTATGGAGAAAGCCCTTTATCATCCCACCTCGGGCTTTTATGCCACCGGCCGAACCCGCACTGGACAAGGCGGTGATTTTCTCACTCCCGTCTCCCCGGGCCCGGTTTTGGGCGAACTCCTCGCCCGGCAAGCGGATGAAATTCACGAGACCTTGGGACGTCCACCGATTTTCAACCTGATCGAACAGGGGGCCGACACCGGCTGGCTGGCTCGGGATCTCTTTTTGTCGGTGCAAAAAAATCATCCCCGCCTGGCCTCAACAGCCCGCTTGCATCTGGTGGAGCCCCACCCTGCCCTCCAACAGATCCAACACCGGACTCTGGATGCCGCGGGCCTGACCAAATCGGTCCAATGGCATGCTTCCTGGAAGGAATTCCCCGGGAGCAGCACCCCCTGTTTTTTTTACTCCTGCGAATTGGTGGACAGCTTCCCGGTCAAAATCCTGCAGTTCCGGGACGGAGCGTGGCGGCAAAAGGCAGTCGGCGAGAAGGACGCCCGGCTGGTTTGGCATGTGCAAGAGGCTGATCCCGATACCCGGACTGAAATCCAGCGCTGGAAGCCGCCCGAAGTCGAAGGCAATACGATGGAGCTTCGCCCTGGCGTAGAGCCATGGGTCCAAAGCTGGGCGAAAAAAATTCCCTGTGGAATGGTTGTGACCTTGGATTACGGTTTCCCGGCCGCTCAGCTCTTCTCCCCAGCCCGATCAGGCGGCACCCTGGTTGCCATCCGCAATCACCAACGGGTTCAGGACCCCCTCCTCAATCCCGGCGAACTGGATCTCACCGCCCATGTGAACTTCACCGAGTTGGAGGACTTGGCCGCCGCACGCGGTTGGAAAAACTACGGCCTGACAGACTTGGCCCGCGGCCTGACCACCCTCGCCGCTCCTCTCCTCAAAGAGGACAGCAACCTTCCTGAAGCATGGATTCGCAACTTCCGCCATCTGACCCATCCGTCCTTCTTCGGCCAGAGCCACCAAATTCTTGTCCAGGGCAAGGGCCTGCCTGGTACCTTTTGCCCGTCTATGGTGATGAAAATTTAGGGGCGAGACGAACCTCCTCGTCATCCTGCCCCGCCCCCCAAGCCTCACCCCCGCTTATTCCAGTCGAACACCCCTTTTTTATAGGCGTACCAGTGGCCCACCTCCACCAGCAGTACAAAGACCAACATCAATCCAAACACCTGCCAGCCCAGACCGCTCCGATGAAATTCCATGAGGCTGACCGCCCATGGGTACATGAAGATGACCTCGATATCGAAAAGAATGAAGATCATCGCCACCAAATAGAATTTCACCGAAAAGCGGGCGGAGCCTCCCCCGATCGGATCCTTGCCGCATTCGTAGGCCAGATCCTTGCCTTGGTTCCGCTGCCCCACCTTGCCAAGGATCAACGCGACCACGATGGCGCCCACCGCGATGGCCACGGCCACGCCGATGGAAAAAAGCACGGGAATGAATTCGCGCAGCATGTTTCTTTCCTATCCCGACCCTGCCGCCACGGCAAGCCGCCGAGTCGGCTGGCCACCGAACCTCCGTAAGGCAAGACTTTTAGCCAGCCATGCCGCTTGCCCTCCCCCTTATCGCCTCCTTTCTTTACGCCCTGGGCTCCTGGGGTATGAAACTAGGTCTCCGCCGTGGGGCCCATCCTCGCCTCCTCAATGCCATCTCCAACCTGGCCATGGCCGGTTGGTCTGCCCCCTTGGTGATTTTTTTTCCAGGCACCCCCCAGGCCAGGGGATTTCTCGGCGCCCTACTCGCCGGGACCTTGCTTTTTATCGGCCGGGCTTGCGCCATCCGGGCCCTGGCCAAAGGCGACCTTTCCCTGGCCACTCCCGTGTTAGGCATGAAAACTATTTTCGTCGCCCTTCTCACCGTGGTGCTGCTCAAGGAACCGGTGAGCCCGGGACTGATGGCGGGCGCGGTGCTCTCCTCCCTCGCCGTCGCCCTGCTTTCCCTCTCCCCGGGAATTCTTCGTGGAAAAAAAGAGAGTGCAGCCCTCGACCGCGCCACGGCCGGCTGGGCCCTGCTGGCCGCCTTCTTTTTCGGGCTGACCGATGTCACCGTTCAACGCTTTGCCAAGATGCTCGGCGTGGGTTGGTTCCAGCCGCTGATGTTTGCCTCCCTCGTGGTGCTCACTCCCCTGCTGTTTGCACCCGAGATTTTTCGCCGCGGAAAACAATGGCTCCCCTTGCCCGGTTCAGCCCGCGCGGGTGCGCTCGGCGGTTCGGTGGTCATCGGTTTTCAAACCTCGCTGGTGGTTTTTGTGATCGGTTTTTTCGGCCATGCCACCGCCACCAATGTCGTCTACGCCACGCGCGGGCTCTGGGCCATTCTGCTGGAAGGAGCCCTGGGGGGCGGCTCGGCTTACCATGACAAGCGGGTCTTGGCGGTCCGTCTCACCGGTGCCGCCCTGCTTCTCGCCTCCGTCGCCCTCGCCGTCGGCTCGTTGTAGGCCTCCATCCGAAGCTTTTTCTATACGCAAACTTAACCGTGAACGAACGCCTCTGGCGGATCGTATTTGCCGGTTAGGCCCGGCCAAGCTGCAGCATGACCAGCCCCACCGCCGTCAGCGCTAATCCCCCCACCTGCATTGCCGTGATCGGGGCGTGAAAAAAGAACCAGCCCGCCACCTGTACCAGCACGAAGCCCGCGCCCAGGGTAAAGGCATACACCAGGTGCGGACTCTGCTCCCGCAACGCATACGTGATCAGCACGGGGCAACCGAAGCCCACCACGTTCCCCAGCAGAAACCATAGCCACCAATCCGTACCGGTTTTTTCAGAAGCGATCTTAAAGACCAGATTCGAGCCCGCCATGGAAACGGCGTAGCCGAAAACCAAAAGGGCGAACTTCAAAAGACCCGAAAGTTCAGGCGACTGAGCCGCAGCCGCCGCCATCCCGGTGGCCCGGCTGGCAGTGCATGGCATAGGCCGCGCCGCCCATCCGGTCGCACCACTGCGCAAAATCTTGGCGCTCCTTCTCGTTCATCGGAGTCTTTCCTGCGGCCAGGGCCGCTTCCTCCACATACTTCAGTTCATCGATCCCGATCACCTGGGTGCAGACTTCCGGATAGCTCAAGGCGTAGCGGACCACCTTCTCCGCATTCATGAGCCCTTTCTGGGCGGCCCGTTTGGCCCCGCCAAAACCCTTCATCCCCAGGACGGCGATCTCTTTTTTGCGCAGCTCCGGAATAATCTCCGCTTCAAACTTCCGGGACTGCAGGGTGCCCAGCGCCGAAACTGGCTGGAGTGAGGCGTCAAACGAGAAGCCGCCTTCGAGAATCTTCCGGTGAACCTCCACGTCGCTATGGCCGGTGAAACCGAAATAACGCACTTTGCCCTGCTGCTTGGCTAACTCAAACGCCTCCGCGGTACCGCCGGGCCCGTAAAATTTGTCGATCTCCTTGGGATTTTCAATCGCATGCAACATCCATAAATCCAGCCGGTCGGTGCGCAACCTTTGCAGGGATTCCTCCAGCATCTTCATGGCGCCTTCCTTGCCGCCTTCCGGCAGGGGCTTTTGGTGGGAACAGCATTTGGTCATGAGAAAAGCCTTGTCCCGAACCCCGTCCAACGCCCGCCCCATGATTTCCTCCGCCCGGCCGTTCAAATAACACCAGGCGTTGTCAAAAAAGTTGATGCCCCGGTCCATGGCGTCGCGGGCAATCCGGGTGGCTTCTGCCTGATCCTTGGCTCGGCCCAAATCCAGCCCCCCCAACCCGATCACGCTGACTTGCTCGGCGTGCCGTCCAAAAGCGCGGGTGGGAACATGTCCAGAGGCAGCCGCTAGACTCTTGGCTGCCCCCAAGGCCGGAAGCAGCCCTAAAAACCGTCGCCGCGTGAACACGCCCCCATAGTGCTCCTCCCCCCTTCCGGTGCAAGCTTTCGGGGACGGGCCCAGGCTTGACCCCGATGGCAGGGCTGTGAGGAACCGGAAATTAAGGGTTTCCAACGGGCCCAAGAGCCCCAATGTAAATCAGAAGCCCTCGGGGGCACTAACCAACCAAAGGAGATATCGCATATGGCATTCAGCACCGTCAGCAAGAAGAACGGCAAAACCTACCACCTGCACAGCCGCCAACAGACCCTCCGGGGCGGCCAAACCGTTACCCTCTACTATTTCGCCTCTGAACCCGGCGCCGGCGCCATGGACAAGCTTCCCGATGGCTATGAAGTCACCGAGAACGACCGCACCGGTCTCCCTCTCCTCAAAAAGAAGAAATAAGTCTTCCGGGGTCTGACCCGATGAGTACCGCCACCGCGGTCGATCCTGAGCTCCTCGCGATCCTCCGCTGCCCGGAATCCCTCCAGCCTGTCCGGCTGGCAGATGACTCCACGGTTCGACGACTTCAAGAACAAGCCCGCCAAGGGAATCTCAAAAACATCCAAGGCAGCATCGGGCCTGATTTCGAGGCCCTGCTCGTTCGCGAGGACGGAAAACGCGCCTACCTCGTTCGGGATGGCATCCCCGTCATGCTCATTGACGAAGCAGTGGCACTTTAGTTTTTTTAGTCCTTCCGCCATGGCCGGTGGAGGGAGTCCTTCAACCAACAACTCCCTCCAGGACGAAGGACTAAATCCCTAAACAGCTGCAAAACCGCGGTACCACTCCACAAACTTCTTCACTCCCTTTTCCAAAGGCGTGTCGGGACGGAAACCCACCGCCTTTTCCAAATCGCTTACATCCGCCGCTGTGGCCACGACATCTCCCGGTGGGATCGGCTTGGAAACAATCCTGGCCTTCTTTCCCGTCGCCGCCTCGATCGCTTGCACCAGCCGGATCACCTCCACGGGACGGTTGTTGCCGATGTTATAAATCCGGTAGGGAGCCGGACTGGTCGCCGGATCCGGGCGCAACCCGTTCCACTTTGGATTTCCCTGGGGCGGTTGCTCCGTCAACCTCGCCACCCCCTCCACGATGTCGTCCACATAGGTGAAATCCCGCTTCAATTTCCCCTCGCCGAACAATTCGATTTCCTTCCCAGCCAGAATCGACTGCGTGAACCTGTAGTACGCCATATCCGGCCGCCCCCACGGCCCGTACACCGTGAAGAACCGCAGACCGGTGCAGGGCAACCCGTACAAGTGGGCGTAACAGTGAGCCATCAGCTCATTCGCCTTCTTGGTGGCCGCATAAAGAGAAACGGGGTGGTCCACGTTGTCCCGCTCCGTGAAAGGCATCTTTTGATTCAGACCGTAAACCGAACTGGAGCTCGCAAAAATCAGATGCCCCGTCTTCTCCGCCCGGCAGGCCTCGAGCACATCCATCATCCCTTCCAGGTTGCTTCGCGAGTAGGCATGAGGATGGGTCAGGCTGTACCGCACGCCCGCCTGCGCCGCCAAATGCACCACCACCTCCGGCCGAACCTCTTTCCATAATTTCTCCACCCCCGTCCGGTCGCCGAGATCAGCGCGCACAAACCGAAAGGTCCTCTTTCTTTTGAGCAGCCCCAGCCGCGCCTCCTTGAGCTTGGGATCGTAGTAGTCGTTGAGATTATCCAGCCCGACGACCTCGTCCCCCTGCTTCAGCAATCGCTCGCATAGGTGGTAGCCGATAAAGCCGGCCGCCCCGCTCACCAGGATTTTCCGGCTCATGCCGCCTCCATCCGGAACCACTCCATCCGGTCGGCATCAAACTCAAACCAACCCCGGAATCTTTCCCCCGCCAGTAAGCGCGGCATCCAGTGCTCATCATCCGCCCACATCCGGTCGTAAGGCATCTCGCCCGCCGGGTGCCAGAAAGGCTTGGCCTCGGCCGTCTCGATCAGTTCTCCCTCAAACTCTCCGGCCCGATACACCGAACAGTGCAGGGAGTAGCCGTCCCGAAATTGAAAATGCAGTTCCCCCGCCCAATCCATCGCCACCGGCGTGATCCCGATCTCCTCCTGCGTCTCCCGAATCGCGGCCTGCTCGGCCGTCTCCCCTGGCTCAATCCTGCCGCCCGGTCCGTTCACCTTTCCCGCCCCCAATCCCCGCTTTTTTTCAATCAAGAGGATCTGCTGATCCCGTAGCACGAAACAGAGCGTGCCCCGCTCCTTGGGAATCCAGGTTTTCCAGTCTGTCCGGCCCGCCGGGGCCCGTGGCGTCGTGGCCGACATCCCCGCAGGGTACCGCCCCTAGCGGTCTTGCCGATCCTTTTGCAATAGGCGGGCCCGCGCGTCCTCCAGCTGCTTTTTTTCCGCCGCCGTCAGGGAATGGATGCCTTCCTTGGAAATTTTGTCGAGGATCGCATCGACCTTTTCCAGCACCGGGATCACCCCCGGCTTCTTGGTCGCAACCCCCTTGGCCTTGACGTTTTTTTTGCGGCCTCGGGCAAAGGAAAGGGTCGGCCACGTCATCCCCCCCCGTCGGACCCAGGCCACCGCGAAAAGTGAGGATAGCCACAGTTGTAGCAGTCCCGGCCAATCCCGGCCCGCAAAAGCCGCCAGGCTGTAGATGGCCAAAAGCACCCAGCCCACCCATCGGGCCGTCAGCCCCGCAAAGAAAAACTGGGCGCCGGGATGGACCGCGCAAAAGGCCAGAAAAACGGCAAAGCTGATCGTGCCGGAACCCGTCAACACCGTGGTGCCAAGCAGCGGACCCGTTCCCGCCAGCACCAAGGCGGGCAACACCGCCAGCGCCCCGTACAGCCAGCCGAACGAGCGGCGCCCGATCGCCGACTCCACCTCTCGTCCAAACCAGAAAAACATCAGCATCTCCAGCCCAAACCACAAACCCTCCTGCCGGATGTCGTGCACGAAAGGGTAAGTGAACAGAGTCCAGACCTGCCCGGCTTTCAGATCCCCCGCCGAAAAGGCCAACTGGTTCACCCACTCTCCCAGGCCCGAGGCGGCAAAAACTGCTGCCACCGCCATCGCCAAAGTGTGGACCCCGATCAGCAGAAGGGTCAGATCCACCCGCAGGCTCCCCAAGGTGAAAATCGGCCCCTCGGATCCCTGCCAAGAACCAGAAGAAAAATTCTGTGACATTTGGAAAGTATCTCGCATCCCGGGCGGTCGGGCAAGCCGTGGCCCGCCCTTAAATCTGGTATTCCGATCCCCGCCCCTTCCCCACCAACCGCGCCTGCACCTTCTCCATCAGGTCCCGCAGACTTTCCTCCGAGAATCTCGCTCGCCGGGCCCCCTCCGCCTCCTGCGACAGCCTCGCCCACGCCTCGCCCAGTGGCCCCGCCCCGTTCTCCTTCTCTGCTTCCCCTTCCATCCACGAGACCACCTCCCCCATCGTGATCCGCTCCGCCGCCCGCGCCAAATCATAACCCCCGCCAGCCCCACGGCGACTCACCACAAAGCCCCCTTTTTTCAAGGTTCGCAACACCTGCTCCATAAACTTTCCCGGCGTACCCGAGGCCTTGGCCAGGGAAGCTGCCTGGCGAATCCGGCCTTGCCCCCCCTCCAAAGCCAACACCACCAGCGCTCGTACCGCATACTCCGTGGTCCGGTTCACCGCCATCCACCCATCGTAAAAGGCCCGGTCCTTTTTCACAAGTGAGGCCGGGGGGGTCCGCCCCCGGGGCCGACTACCCGATGCATTTCTAAAAAAACGACACCGTGAACGAAGCGTGGCCGTTTCGCTGCTCTCCCTTGGATTTTTTCGTCCCGCCGTTGCCAACCGCAGGGTTCAGCTTTAGTTTGAGCTCGTGAAAGGTGAGAATGGTCACGCCTCTGCCAGCCCCTCCCCGGATGCCGATTCCGGCATCGTCATCACCAGTCGGGTCCGCCTCGCCCGCAACGTCAAAGACTTCCCCTTCCCGGGTTGGCTCAAAAAAGCCGATCGCTTAAAGCTTCTCGAGACCATCCAACCGGCCGTCACCGACCTGTCCTCCATGCGCCCCACGAAAATGTCCGTGGCCATGGAGGCCCTTGGCCCCCTCGAAAAGCAGCTGCTCGTCGAAAAACACCTCATCTCCCGCGAACACGCCGCCAAAAACGCCGGTAGTGGCCTCGTCGTCAACGGCGAAGAAACTCTTTCCGTCATGATCAACGAGGAGGATCACCTCCGTCTCCAAGCCCTCCAGCCCGGGTTCCACCTGCAGGAGGCCTGGGACGCCGCCGACAAACTCGATTCCTCTTTGGAGGAAAGGCTTGAATTTTCCTTCTCCCCGTCGCTCGGCTACCTCACTGCCTGTCCCACCAATGTCGGCACCGGCATGCGCGCCTCTGCCATGCTTCACCTCCCCGGCCTCGTCCTTGGCGAACAAATCAACCAGGTCATCAAATCCGTCAACCAGCTCGGTCTCGCCGTCCGCGGTCTCTACGGCGAAGGCACCGAGGCCCTTGGCAATCTCTTCCAAATCTCCAACCAGACCACCCTGGGCGAATCAGAGAAGCAAATTCTTGAACGGCTCACCAAGGTCGTCCGTCAGCTGATCGATCTCGAAAGCAACGCCCGCCAGAAGCTGGTGCAGGAAAAAGCCCGGATGCTTGCGGACCAGGTCGGCCGCTCCTACGGCATTCTCCTCCATTCCCACTCCATTTCCTCCAAGGAGGCCCTCAACCTCCTCAGCCTTCTGCGTCTGGCGGCCGACCTCGGCCTGCTGACGGCCACCCTCAAGCCCAAGGTCGATACCCTTCTCATCTCCACCCAGCCCGCTCACCTCCAACAAGCCTCCCAAAAGAAGCTCGGGGCCGAGGAGCGGGATGCCTTTCGCGCGGATCTTCTTCGCGAGAAACTCAAGGGCGTGGCTGAGCCGGCCATGCGTAAATTGCACCTTTAGGCTGGCTGGGCTACACTGAAGGCTCGTGAACAACTTCACCCCACGCGCCCAGCAGGTCCTCGCCCTCGCCCGCAAGGAGGCCGATCGCTTTAATCACAATTACGTCGGCACGGAACACATTCTCCTCGGCCTGATCAAGCTGGGGCAGGGCGTCGCGGTCAACGTCCTCCAGAAAATGGGTCTGGATCTTGAAACCGTCCGCATGGAGGTCGAAAAACAGGTCGGCACCGGCCCGGACACCAAGGTCACCGGCAATATCCCCTACACGCCGCGCGTGAAAAAGGTCCTCGCCCTGGCCTCCAAGGAAGCCAAAGCCCTCCACCACTCCTACGTCGGCACAGAACATATTCTCCTGGGCCTCCTCCGCGAAGGCGATGGCGTGGCCGCCCGCGTCCTCAAATCCCTCGAGGTTGATATCGAGCGGGCCCGCCAAGAGGTCCTGAAAGAGCTCGACCCCAACTTCGAGGAGGGCACCGAGGCCTCCACGGGCGGTGAGGAACCCGGTCAGCCTGGGCCCGAACCCGCCGGGGCCGGGGGGGGTTCCGCCCCCTCCCGCAAGGACGTCAAGACCCCCGCCCTCAAGGCCTTCGGCCGCGATCTCACCGAGCTGGCCCGCAAGGGTGAGCTCGACCCCGTGATCGGCCGCAAGAACGAGATCGAGCGCGTTGTCCAGATCCTCTGCCGCCGCACCAAGAACAACCCCGTCCTCATCGGAGAGGCCGGCGTTGGCAAAACCGCCATCGTCGAAGGTCTCGCCCAGGAAATCGCTTCCGGCAACGTTCCGGAAATTCTCCGGGAAAAAAAGGTCATCACGCTCGATCTTGCCCTGATGGTCGCCGGCACCAAATACCGCGGCCAGTTCGAGGAACGGATCAAGGCGGTCATGGAGGAAATCCGCAAATTGAAGTCCGTGATCCTGTTTATTGACGAGCTCCACACCCTCGTGGGCGCCGGTTCCGCCGAGGGCGCCATGGATGCCTCCAACATCATCAAGCCCGCCCTCTCCCGCGGGGAACTCCAGTGCATCGGCGCCACCACCATGAACGAGTACCGCAAGTACATCGAGAAGGACGCCGCCTTGGAGCGCCGCTTCCAAACCGTCCGCGTCGACGCCCCGTCCATCGACGAGGCCATTGCCATCCTCCGCGGCCTCCGCCCCAAGTACGAGGAACACCACCACGCCAAGATCACCGACGAGGCCCTTGCCACCGCCGTGCGCCTCAGCGAACGCTACATCACCGGCCGCTACCTTCCCGACAAGGCCATCGATGTCATGGACGAAGCCGGCTCCCGCTGCCGCATCGCCGCCAGCATTCGCCCGCCTGAATTCAAGGCCGCCGAGGGCGAGGTCGAAGCCATCCGAGCCGAGAAGGAGGCCGCCATCAAAGCCCAGGACTTTGAAAAAGCCGCTTCCCTCCGCGATAAGGAAAAGGAGGCCTCCACTAAACTCGAGAGCGATCTCAACGCCTGGCGCAAAAAACGGGACGAAATCATCGTCGACGTCGGCGAGGAAGACGTGAAGCACGTCATCTCCAAGTGGACCGGCATTCCGCTCACCCGCATGGCCGAAGCCGATCTCTCCAAGCTCCTCACGATCGGTGACTCCCTCCAAGCCCGCGTCATCGGCCAACAGGAGGCCGTCCAAGCCCTTGCCAAGGCTTTGCGCCGCTCCCGGGCCGACCTCAAAGATCCCAAACGCCCGATCGGCTCCTTTATTTTTCTCGGCCCCACGGGCGTGGGCAAAACCCACCTCGCCAAGGCCCTTGCCGAAGAGGTGTTCGGGGAAAAAGACGCCCTCATCCAACTCGATATGTCGGAATATATGGAAAAGTTCAACGTCTCCCGCCTGATCGGTTCGCCTCCCGGCTACGTCGGTTACGAAGAAGGCGGCCAGCTCACTGAAAAAGTCAGGCGTCGTCCCTACTGCGTGGTCCTTTTTGATGAAATCGAAAAGGCCCACCCTGACGTTTGGAACATCCTCCTCCAGATTCTTGAGGACGGCCAGATCACCGACAGCCTGGCCCGCAAGATCGACTTCCGAAACACCATCATCATCATGACCTCCAACGTCGGCGCCGAGCTTATCCGCAAAGGCAACGTCATGGGCTTCGGCGTGGCCACCCAGGAGCAGGACTACGGCTCCCTCAAGAGCAAGATCCTCGACGAGACCAAGAAGATCTTCAAACCCGAGTTTCTTAACCGCCTGGATGATCAGATCGTCTTCCACTCCCTCACCCGCGATGACCTCTCCAAGATCGTCTCGCTTGAGGTCGCCAAGGTCGCCGCCCGCCTTTCGGACAAGGGGGTGGAAATCGAACTCAGCCCCGAGGCCTCCACCTTCCTCATCGAGAAGGGCTACGAGCCCCAGTACGGGGCCCGGCCGCTCCGCCGCGCCATCGAGAAGTTTCTCGAGGATCCTATCGCCGAGGAAATCATCCGCGGCAAGATCAAGTCCGGCGACAAGGTCAAAGTCGGCGCCGGCAAGGAAGCCCTCACTTTTTCCCCGGGCTCCCCGTCCGCCCCGGCAAAATCTGCGGCGGGTTGAGGGCCGCGCGGCGCGGCTGTTCCCCCCGGGTTCCCGGTCCCCCAGTCTTCCTTCAACTTCAACTTCAACTTAAACTGCGTCCGTGGAATCCGCGGCCATTCGTTCTCTCTTCAACGAGCTTTCGCCCGATTACGACCGGTTAAACCGCCTCTTCAGCCTGGGCATGGACGTTGGTTGGCGGAAGGAATTGGTCGCGGCCATGGTTCGGCAAAACCCCTCCAAAATCCTCGACCTGGCCTGTGGCTCGGGCGATGTCACCGTGCTGCTCCGGGAGGCCCTGCCCAAGGCTCAAGTCGTCGGGCTCGATTTTTCCCGCGGCCTCCTTAGGCGGGCCCAAGCGCGCGGTCTTGCGCAACTGACCGAAGCGGATGGCCTGCGGCTTCCTTTTGCGGACCGCAGTTTGGCCGGCGTCACCATCGCCTTTGGCTTACGTAACTTTTCCAACCGGCTGGCCGGCCTGAAGGAGATCGCCCGGGTGCTGCAACCCGGCGGGGTTTTCGGCCTGCTGGAGTTCAGCCCCCCGCCCCTGCCGTGGAAACTGTTCTGGAACTTTTATTTGCATCATCTCATGCCATGGGTCGCTCAGAGCGTGGCCCGCCAGGGCGATTCCTTCCGCTACCTGGCCCAAAGCATCGTTGCCTTTCCCCATCCTTCGGCCCTGCACCGTGAACTCTCCTCCGCCGGCCTGCGGCTTCTCTTTGCCCGCTCCTTTTCAGCTCGGCTGGTGCAACTGACCCTCGCTGTCCGGGGCTAGCCCAAACCAGCTTTCCCCAACCGCACGCGGGGGCCGATTTGCCGCAACCCGGACCAAGCCATCCCAAACCTAAGGACCAGGTCGGGCTTGGGATTCCCCCCTTTTCCGGATCGTTACGCCCTACCCCGCCGCCCCAATTTTCTGCTCCCCTTTGGAGGTAAGGGGATTCGAACCCCTGACCTTCTCATTGCGAACGAGACGCTCTACCAACTGAGCTATACCCCCAAGAAACTCCACGTTAACCCCGGTTCTGGGACGCTCAAGCCCGCGCCGAACGAGCCCTCGCGCAAAGCCGCGAATTTGATATCACGGGGGAAATCCATCAACCGTCGGCCTTGGCAATTTTTCCTAGGCAAGGGACTTGATTCCGCCGCCCCTCCGCGCTCGTGGTTTCCTGGTGCGGATGGGAACAGGTATTAGAGCTGGTGCTCGTTTTCCAAGAATCCTCGCAGATGCCTGATCCGCGTCGGATGGCGCATCTTGCGCAGCGCCTTCGCTTCAATCTGCCGGATCCGTTCCCGGGTCACCTTGAATTGCCGACCCACCTCCTCCAGCGTCCGGGAATATCCGTCCACCAGGCCAAACCGCTGCTCCAGCACCGCCCGTTCACGGTCAGTCAGGCTGTCCAACACATCCTTGATTTTCTCCTTCAGCATGGAGTAGGCCGTCATGTCGGATGGGTTCTCCGCGCTCTTGTCCTCGATGAAATCACCAAAGGTGGTGTCATCGCTATCACCCACCTGCGCCTGGAGCGAAATCGGTTGCTGGGCCATCTTGAGGACGGCCCGCACCCGCTCCACCGGCATGCCGGTTTCGTCGGCCACCTCCTCGGGGGTCGGTTCCCGGCCAAACTCTTGCACCAACTGCTTCTGCACGCGCATCAGCTTGTTGATTGTCTCAATCATGTGGACGGGGATGCGGATCGTCCGGGCCTGGTCGGCGATGCTCCGGGTGATCGCCTGCCGGATCCACCAGGTGGCGTAGGTTGAAAATTTATAGCCGCGCCGGTACTCGAATTTCTCCACCGCCTTCATCAGCCCCATGTTCCCCTCTTGGATCAGGTCGAGGAACGAAAGCCCACGGTTCGTGTATTTCTTGGCAATCGAGATGACCAGCCGCAGGTTGGCCTCGACCATCTCGGTCTTGGCGCGCATCGCCTTGCGCACCCATTCGCGCAGGTCACGGTAATGCGCGAAGAACTCGTCCCGGCTCAGCCGGCCATTATGCTCCACCTCTTCAATCTCTTCCTTGAGGGTTTTCTTGCGGACATCACTGACCCGGTTGCGGGTCCTGGATTTTAGGAGGGATTCCAGTTCCGAGGTCTTGTCCTGGAGAACACGGTGGGTGTTTTCACAGACGACGGTGAATTCCTCCAGCACCTTTTGCTTGAAGAAGAACTTCACAAAAAGTTTTTCCATGGCGTCCTGTAGCTTCTTCAGCTCGTTGCCGGCCCGCTGCCGCGCGATTCCCGAGCGGGCCTCCCTCAGGCGCCCGTAGGTCTTATGCGCCTTCTCGTGGGTTTGGTGGAGCTGACGGACGAGACCCTTGAGGGCCGCCATGTATTTTTCCCGGCCCTCGATTTTCTTGTCTTGGATGACCCGGTCAAACCGCTCCCGGGAATTGAGGAGCTTTTCGCCCAGGGAGACGTACTCCCTGGCGATGAAGCCGAACTTGTGGAGATGCAGCACCGCGCCGATTTCCGCCTCCTCGATCCGCTTGGAGATCTCCACTTCCTGCTCCCGCGTCAGCAACGGCACCTGGCCCATTTGGCGGAGATACATCCGGACCGGATCGTCCAGGATATCCAGCTTTTCGGCTTTCTCCTCGATGACCGGCTCGCCCGTCTCCTCATCCCGGGCCGGCTTTTTGTAACGATCAACCTCGCTCGCCTCGATGACATCGATCTCAAAAGTGCGCAGAAAAACCAGTACCCCCTCCACTTGCTCCGCTTGGTTGACGGTTTCCGGTAGGGCTTCGTGCAGATCGTCGAAAGTGAGATAGCCCTGCTCCCGGGCCAGTTTGATCAGCTCGCGGAGCTTTTCCTGCTTTTCCGGGGTCTGCGCCAGCTTGGCAAGACCGTGGACGGCGGGATCCGCCGCCCCGTTGGTGATTTCCGAAGCCTCCTGTTCCACCGCCATCAGTTCGGCTTCGGACGGCTCCTCGCCCGGCGCCGCTTCCGGATGGGCGGCAGGGGCAATCTTACCCCGGGTGGGCCCTAATTTTGGGGCCTTGGGAGCTGTACTTTTGGCGACTTTCTTCACGCGGAAAAACACTCCAAATCAACGAAAAAGGCATGAAACATAAACATCAAGAATTAGCTTTTGCGGTTCCCTGTGTCAAACGCGCCCTTTTTTTGAGCAATTCCCCTTGCTGGCGAAGCACTTCCGCCACGTCCGGATCACCCTGATTTAAGTTCCGGAGACGGGCGGTCAGGGTTTCCGCCTCCCGACGCAGGAAATCCCCCTCCATCCTCCACGCCAACCGCTCCAAGGCACCGTCCCAATCGTTCTCCGGGTGCTTTTCCCAGACCCCCGCCTCCAGCCCGGTGATAAAGTCCTGCGCCGGTCCGTCTAAATGCGGCAGCAGATCCGCCAAACCGGTCCATGCGTCCTCCCGGTAAAGGTCGCGGATTTTCAGATAAAGTTCCTCGCCCGCCAGGTTGTTGAGCCACACCTCATCCACTCGCCTCTCCACCTCCGGTAATCGGGCGGGCGCCCCCATCACCAGCAGCATCAACTCCCTGATCACCGGATGGATCTCCATTGGCTTGGCGGTGGCGGCGACCGCCTTGGCCTCGGCGGATTCGCGCTCGGCCCGCAAGTTCACCTGCCGGCGTGATTTCTCCACCTCTTCCCGCACCAAACCCTCCCCCAAGCCCAATTTGATGGCCGCCTTGGTGACCAAAGTCGTCCGGCTCACCGCGTTCTCCACCTTGCCCAACAGCGTTGCCACCGCCTCCACCACCTTGCGACGGCCGGTCGGACTCACCCCCTCCTGCTGGGTCTGCCAATCCACAAAAAAGTCCAGAAAATCGACCGCCTCCTCGAGGCGGCCCCGGAACCCCTCCGGCCCGCCTTTACGGATCAGCGAATCCGGATCGTCACCCCGCGGCAACCGCACCACTTTCACGCCCAACTCCGCTCGTGCCAAACCGCCCCAACCCTGCCCTTCCTCGACCAACACCCCGCCCAAGCGACCCGCCGCCCGGTCCCCCGCCGCATCGGCGTCCAGACAGATGATGATTTCCTTGGCAAATCGACCAATGAGCTTGGCGTGATCCTCGGTGAAGCCCGTACCCAGCGGGGCCACCGTTTCGGCAAAACCGGCCGCCTGCGCGCGCAACACGTCCAGCTGCCCTTCGCAGACCACCGCCCGCCCGGTCTCCGCCATCGCCCGGCGCGCCCGATCAAAACCAAACAGCACTTTTCCTTTTTTGAAGAGCACCGTCTCGGGCGAGTTCACGTACTTCGGCTCGTCCGGGGAGGCTCCCGCCAGCACCCGGCCGCTGAATCCGATCACCCGGCCGCCCTCGTCATGGATCGCAAACATCAGGCGGTTGCGGAACCGGTCATAGACGCGGCCCGTCGGGGCCTTCAGCGCCACTCCGGAAGCGATCATCTCCTCCTCGCTAAAACCGTTCTGTTTTCCCCATTCCAGTGTCGCCGTCCAGGCAGCCGGGGCATAGCCCAGCCCAAACCGCGAAATCCACTCGTGGGGAATCGCGCGTTCCTGCAGATAGGCCCGGGCCGCCTCCGCCGCCGGATCGTGCAGCAACAGGTCGCGCCAATGGATGGCCAGGGAGGCGTGGATTTGCCGCAACCGCTCCCGTTCCGCCCCACTGCCCCCGGAACCTCCCCCGCCGGTCCCCCGCTCCTCCTCGACCGGGACCCCGGCCCGCTCCGCCAAACGGCGCACCGCCGCGGGAAAATCCAGCCCTTCCATCATCATCACGAAGCGGAAGACATCACCGCCGGTACCCGAACTAAAGCACTTGAAGAACTGCTTGTCCGGGTGGACGTAAAAGGAGGGCGTCTTTTCCTTTTTAAACGGGCTGAGCCCGCGGAAATTGACCCCGACCCGGCGGAGCTGCACGTAAGACCCCGCCACCTCCACAAGGTCGCTGGCCCGTCTGACCCTTTCCAGGGTGTCCGCGGAGAATCCCATCCCTCTGTTTTCCAATCCCTTGCTAGGGAAACAACCCGTTTTCCCCCAGTTGCCCACCAAACCCCTTTCCCCCATCTTAATAACTTCGTGAAACCACCCGTCTGCCTCCTGTCCCCTTCGCGTTCCCATGCACGCGGGACGTTCTCGTTCGCAGGCACGCCCTACCTTCTCACGGCTTTATTCTATGCTCTGATTTTGGGCGGCCCTCTCTTCGCCCAAGATTCGGACACAAAGTCCCGCGTCGCCTACCTGGAAAATCCCAACCTTCTCAACAACTACGATCCCAATCCGGCTGCGGTGAAGGAGGCCGTCACCAAACTGTTGGCCACCCTCACCGGCGAGGACAAGCCAGCCGAGATCTGGAAGAACTTGGGGCTGGAATCCGACGATACCGTCGCGGTGAAAATTGCCGCGCTCGGCGATGCCCGCACCAGCACCAGCCAGGAGGTGGTCAACGCGGTGACCGACAGCCTGACCGACGCCGGGGTAAAGCCGGAAAATATTATCATTTGGGACCGAGTGGAGCGGGATATGACGCGCTCTGGATTTCGGACCAGCACCGCCAAGGGGAAAATCCAGACCCGCGCCGTCATACCTGGTCCCACTTCCGACATCCCCGGACTCGGTTGGGATCCCGACACACCGGGCTATTTCAGCCCCGTCATGGGAGAACTCATTTACGGTGACCTAAAATTCCAACCCTCCCTTCTCGATGGACTGCCCGGCGGCGCTCCGCCGGGCGGCAGCACCGATCGGACCCCCAATCTTTCCTTCTACACCAAATTGGTCACCCGCAAGGACGTCAAGGTGGTGAACCTCGGCACCATGACGAGCGACACGGCTCTTGGCATTTACGGTTGCTGCGCTTCCCTCGCGCTGGGCAGCGTCGACAACAACCGCCGCCTCCTCAAGCCCAACTCGGATCAGGATACCACGCTCGGAGAAATCCTCATCAGCGATCCCCTCAAGCCCAAAACTATCTTACACATTTCTGACGGCCTGGTTGTCAAGTTTGCCGGCAACCGGTCCTTCGACGCGAACTTTGCCGCAACTCCAGGGATTCTGCTCGCCTCCAAGGATCCGGTCGCCCTCGATGCCATGGCCATCGATCGCTTTGAACAGCTTCGCCTCAACCCCGGCCCCGGCGTGCCCCCGATCCCCAAAATCGGCAACGTCCCTCATTTGGCCGGTGCTACTCTCGTCGGCGCCGGCAATACCGATCCCAAGAAGATGGAAATTGTGAACGTCAAATAAGCTTAAGTCTTTTCAAGCTCCCCCACTTCCACTCCAAAACTGAACAACCCCACCTCCACCCCTCGCCAAACCAGTTTGGAACGCACCTTCCCCCGCCAGACGCCGTCCTTCTCATGCCACTCCAGCAACAGACGGGGTCCTTTTGTCTCGCCAACATCCGCCTTCTGGCCTCTGGGCAGCAGAACCAGAAAGCCCTCCATCGAAAACAGGGAAAATCTTCCTTCAGATATCTCTGCAATCAAGGCACTTATGGAAGGAGCACTTTTACGCAGATAAGGCGCAATATCGCCAAAGAGCTCCCGGCCTTTCTTGTCGCTGCCGTCGGCCAGCAAGGCTTCCACTAACTCCGTACCAGCGTTGGTGATGCCCACCAGCGGGCTGAGGTCGGGACGGTCGGGATGAAGACTAAAGGATAGAGTCAAAGGCAGACAGTGGCGGTCGGATTTCAACCTCGGAGCGGCGGCTTGGAAAATCTCGGCCTTGTCCCAGGTGAGAACCTCAGAGGCCTTGGCTCGGAGGGTTTCGTAACGGAAGCTGGCGATACCTGCAATGGCCTCGCAGCCGAACCATTTCATCCGGCGGAAGTAGTCACCGGATTTCACGGGACTCAGGCCCGCATCGGGTCGGCTCATCCAGCCTTTCCTACTTTGCCGGGCAGAACCTTTGCGCACGCCGATTTCCACATCCTCGAAATAGATCTCCGGGCTGGAGATGCGGACGCTGAAACCGCCGGCCTGAGCAGTGGGCTCGCCTAAATCTTCAACTTCAAGCTCCCCAAAGAACACCTCTTGCCCCTCCCGCTTGAACTCGGCCACGATCCGGTCCCCGTGATTCACCCCATCCTCAATCATGCCAAAAACCCGCGCCTCCTCATCGTCATCGATCCCCGTCCGCAGAAACTTCAATAAGCCGGCGATCAGGCCGAAGGCGGGGGCGATGGGACCGATCATCAGTCCCCAACCGGTCTTGGCTCCCGGCAAGGATCCTGAAAGGGCCGCGGCAACATTCGAGGCTTTGTCTAGCTTCTGGCGGGAATCCTCATCCGACTCGACCACACCCACGGAGACCCCAATCCCTCCGGGGTTCCGACCCAGATAGGCGATCTTGCGCAGGTACTTTTCGTTGATGGGCCCTGATCCGCTGAAAGGGATCACGGTCTTTTCGGTGGCTACGGTGAGTTCCAGCACCCCTTCCCGGTTGGGTCCAAAGTCCTTGGATCGGAACGCCCGCGGATTGACCCGGATCTCCTTGATAAAAATCGCCAGCAGATTCCTCTTGGGCAGCGGCTTTCCCTTGCCACGAATCACCCGCACCTTCGCCCCAGCGTTGAACAGAATCCGGTCGCTAGGCATTTGAGAATTACATCTTTCAATCCCCCATTTTTCAAGCGCCAGCTTCTAGATTCGACCTCTGACCCCAACTTTTTCGACCTCTGACCCCGATAATATGGATTTTAGTGTTTTTTATGTCATTGATGGACAATTTTTAAGGTCTTTTTTTAAGTTTTATAAATTTTACCGCATCCAGTTTCAGAAAATTAGGTCTTATCCTATATGGCTAGGAAGCGACGAAGGATTATTGGCGGTCAGATCTACCACATCTGTAACCGTGTAACTGAAGGAAAACAACTTTTCGGGCCGCCATCAGAGTATGACCAGTGGATGAGAACCCTAATAGAGGCGATGGCAAACTACGATTTTAGGGTTTTTGCCTTTTGCGCCATGCCCACCCATTGGCATCTGCTCGTTACCGCAGAGAAGCCAAAGGACCTTATGCGGGGGATGCAGTGGCTCGGTGCCACTCACGCGATTCGATTGCGACGATGCCATGAAACGGTCGGTCGGGGCGCGATTTACCAGGGTAGGTATCGATCCTTTTGGATAAAACCCGGAAGCCTATTTTGGATTATCACTAGATATATCGAAAGAAATCCTGTTCGCGCGGGGCTCGTATCGAATCCATTGGATTGGAAGTGGTCAAGTTACGGGCAAAAAGGTTTGCGCACTGTCCCTCTAACCAAGCCACCAGGAGACAAACCAACCGCGTGGAATGATTTGGTCAACGCTGGTGGCTCAGTTCAACAAGAACGGCAAATCATCGAGAGGATCCTACGTTGCCCTTTAACTAAGGCCGAAGATTAATCCGAACGCGCCGGTGGAAGGCTGTATTCGTGGCTAAAAGTTGACCTCTGACCCCGATGATGACGACCTCTGACCCCAAGGATGTTTCTGACCCCAAAGGCACCAAAATGGTAGGGACGAGCAGCTTGCTGCTCGTCCGATGGTGAGTCCAAGGCCTAAACATTCAGCCTTTCTATCGGTCGACCCCGACCGAGTCGGGGTCGCCCCTACCGGATTAACAACCGGCCCCTAAACGCACAACGGGCGGGTTCCGAAGAACCCGCCCGTCGTACAAGAACGGAACATACGAGCCGACTTTAGACTTTGCGCAGCCTCCGCAGGGCCACCAGGCCAGCCGCACCGACCATCATCAGCGCGCCCGTGGAAGGCTCGGGGACAAGGGTGATCGTCTGGTTGCCACCATTGTAGTCGTAACCCCCAACCACTGCGGTGGTGTTTGCCGTCAGACCGAAAGTCGCTTTGACAGCGGTTCCGAAGGCCAAGGTGGGCATCAACCAGCTGGCATCCGTGAGGATTGCGCGGTTTACCGAGGTGGAAAAGTCCAGGGTGGAATTGGAGTTGTAGACCGCCAAGGCCAGAAGCGTCCCGGTGGCGAAACCGGAAGGATTCGAGGCTGAGCTGATTCCGGCGGACAACTCCTTGAGATCGTTGTCAAAGAATCCGGAACCAACGACATTCCCCGATGAGGTGAAGGTAGTGCCGTTCCAGAGCCCGATGCGGGCGGCGATGGTTTGGGTTGCCCCCAAGCCAGGAATGTTGACCACGGTGATTAGTCCGTCGAGATCCGCTATTTTAACGGACTCGGCCTTGAGGGGGGCGCCGCCCAGGACAAACGTCGTGGCAAGGATCACCAGTTTCTTCATGATGGGATCGTGCTTCATTCGTTTCTCCTTTTTTTTTCTTAGAGACCGCTGGGTTTCACCAACTCCAAGTTGAGAGCTCCGTTTTTGTAGATCACATAGGAGGCCCCCGAGGGCATGATCTCCGTGGTGTTTACGGTGACATTGTTTCCGTCCCTCCAGGAACTACCCGTTCTCAAAAAGTACTGGTTAAATCCACCGGCGGTGTTGATCGCATAAATGGAATCTGCCACGTTGGCCTGACCGCTTGTCCATCCGGCAGCGGGAGAACTAGAAGTTCCCACCGCTCCAAGGGAAGTAGGCGAATGGTTGATGGGAAACCCAAAGGTAACCAACTGATAGCCAGGAACCGTGTTGAGGTGGAAATTGTTTCCGCGAATGGTTCCCGTGGAGATAATGGATCCCGCCACCGCCCTTTTGTTGACGATGAAACCAACACCCGGAGGAATCGGGGTGGTATTGACGGTGATATTGTTTTCATCGCGCCAGGTTGTCGAGCTACGACGGAGGTACGTGCGGAAACCGCCCGTGGCAGGGTCCAGAAAAAGAATTTCATCCCCAGTTCCGGATGCTCCGGCTGTCAAGCCGGTGATGTTGGCCCCGATATCAGCCAGAGTGATATGTTTCTTGATTTGCACCGAAACCCCAGAGAGAGCCGATGCCACGGAGGCAAGGGTGGCGGTATTATTGGAGCTTGCAGGGGCAACAGTTACGGAAGCGTTGGCTGCAGCAATGGTGGCGGCAACATCCAGATTCAGGCGGGTGCCCGCCTCGGTTCCCGACGTCACTTCGATGTAATAAGGTTCCGCGGAATTCAGACTCGCCCCGGCGTTGGTGACCCCGCTGAGGGTAATCGCGCCTCCGGATACCGCGGAGACGGTCGCGGAAAGTACCGGAGTGTTGTTGAAGTTCACACCTACGGAGGTGAAGGAGTTCGCGGGAAGATCAATTTTCTCGAAACCAACAACCGGGGTGCTGACCGTCGACTGGCCGAAAGACGTCCACGCAAAAGCCCCGGACAGGATACCAGTCAAAACGAGGAGTTTTTGCGAACTTTTCAGTATGATTGTTCCAGCTTTCTTCTTTAGCTCCTCTTCCGGCGTGAAATCCAAAGTCCAAAAGCCCCTGCGGCCAGCAAGCTGAGTGAAGAGGGTTCAGGGATCAAAGCCAAGGTGATGATCTGATCGCCACCATTGAAATTATAGGATCCCACCCGGGCCACCGTGCTTCCCGTAAGCTGAAAATTGTTGCTTGTGAGGCTAAAATCCAGCAACGGCATAATCCACGAGGTGTCCGTCAAAATCGCCTGGGCGATCGAAGACGAGTACGCCACGGTTGAAGCGGCGTTATAAATCGCCAGAGCGAACGCAGAACCTTGGTTAATTCCGACGCCAGAGTTGGCGTTGGCGCTGACCGTTGCCGAGAGTTCTTTCAGGTCGTTGTCAAAGTAACCTGCAGCCGTCGAAGCGACAGTAAAGGTGGATCCGTTCCAGGTTCCCAGACGCGCGGCAATGTTTGCAGTGGCCCCGAGAACGGGAATGGTGTTCACATTGATTTTACCGTCGTTGTCAAACACCTTGACGGTGGATGCCTGAGCGGCGACGGCCAGAAGGGACGCCGACACGAAAGCCAGAAGGGAGGTTTTCAATTTGAGGCTGTTGGTTTGCATGGTTTTTTTTCTCCTAGTTTAGAAGGTTGGTTTGACGAAGTCGAAGTTGCCAGACGCATTGCGGAAGAGTACGTAGGAATCCCCGGAGACAAGGAACTTGGTCGTCGTGACGGTCGTGTTGTTGGCATCCCGCCAGCTGGTCGAGGTGCGGAACAGATACTTGTCAAAGCCGCCGGCAGAATTGAGCAGCATGAAGGAATCCCCGGTCACACCGGAGGTCCAACCGTTGGCAACGTTGTCAGCCCCGATATCGTTGGGGGAACGGTCGAGAGAATATCCCAGGGTCACGAGCTGATACCCGGCCACCGTGTTCAGGGCGAAGTTGTTGGCCCTGACTGAACCGGTCGTGGTGAGACTTCCTGCGACGGCCCTTTTGTTCACGATGATACCGGTTCCGGGGGGAATCGGGAGGGTGTTGACCGTCGTGTTGTTGGCATCCCGCCAAGTGGTGGAACTGCGGCGGAGATAGGTCTGAAATCCGCCGGAAGCCGCATCGAGCAGGAGGATTTCATCACCCGTGCCCGAGGCGCCGGCTGTGAGCCCGGTGATAGAAGCCCCGACATCATTCAGGGTGACATGCTTGCGAAGCGCAACCGAGGCGCCCGCAAGGCTGCCGGAAATCGAGGAGAGCGGATCGGTGTTGTTATAACTGGCCGCATTGATCACGATGGTGCCGTTGGCGGCGGCAATTGTGGCCGCCACATCCACGTCCAAACGGGTCCCCTCGGCCGGACCGGTCTTGATTTCCACATAGTAGGGCTCCGTGGAGGTGAGAAGGGCACCCACATTGGAGGATCCCGAGACGGACAAGGCCGTGGAAGAGGCCGAGGCGATCGAGGAAACAAGGAGGTCGGGGTTCATCAGGTTGATCCCGATGGAGGTGTAGGTGTTGGCGGGAAGAGCCTTGGTCTCATACCCGACGATGTCACTGTAACTGGACTGGGCTTGGACGGACCCCAAGGATGCGATCAAGGTTAAGGCAGCAGCAAGATTAAGCATTTTCATATTTTTTGTTTTCTCCTTCTTTTGACATCCTGCAACAGGTTCCGTTCAAAATCAAGGGGGAATTTTTGCTTGGCATGATTTTGTCACAAATGGCGATTTAGCTGATAATTGTAATTTAAAACATTGTATATTAAGTACTTAAATAAATAAGTTCCAGGCCAGGCTGGAGAATTAGGGTAGCGGGTGGCGGGTAACTAGTTGCGACCTAAAACCGATCGGGATTTTTGGGTTTTAGCTTGGCCCCCTAAGATTGGTCTTGGCCCCCTAAGATTGGTCTTGGCCCCCTAAGATTGGTCCCCTTACACACCCCCCGACCCATTCGAAAATCGCCTCCGGCTTGTTGGAAATTTCGCTTCGCGATGGAATTGGTCCCCTTACACACCCCCCGACCCA
>Ga0194116_10001096_pt1 | contig 41014 bp, 44 predicted proteins | sample TA2MahsurfametaG_4_FD_148617 | JGI IMG/M metagenome (GOLD analysis project Ga0194116, IMG submission 148617) | Freshwater microbial communities from Lake Tanganyika, Tanzania - TA2015008 Mahale S9 surface | ecosystem: Environmental > Aquatic > Freshwater > Lake | place: Tanzania: Lake... | reverse complement strand
TGCAGTCGGTTTGATCAATCGGGGCGACAGGATTCGAACCTGCGACCTAGTGCTCCCAAAGCACCCGCGCTACCAAGCTGCGCCACGCCCCGCTTGCCTGGAGCTTACCCGCCGCTCTCGCTCCAGCGCACGGTGCAGGAGTAGCGCGGCGAGAGGTCGCGGATCAGGGTGATGCACTGCACGGCATTGATCTGGGCGCCGCTGGGCAGGGCACTGCTGGCGGTGGCGATCGCGTTCTGTTTGCTGATGATCGAGCCAGCGGTGTTCGACCCCGCCACGGCGGGGGCTGCGCAGCAGAGCAGCAGGCCTGTGGCGATCGCCACGCCTCTGCCCTGTGGGAGTTGGCTCCGCATCGAACCGGTGCATCGCAGTGCTGCACACCGGTCTATCGAGCTGGGATGCGTGCTGGCGCTTTGGTTGGGCTCCGTTACAACGGCCCCAGCTTCCCCAGGGTTGCGTGCACACCAAGCCACTGTCGCTTGCCCTGCTGGCCCTGTGCAGCGTGTTGGCTGTGGGTGGTCGCGCGGCTGAGCAGGCTCTGCCGCCGCGGCCGGCGCTGATTCCCCCTGAAACCCCCGTGGCCGATGTGGTGCTGGCCAGTGCGGCCCCGGCGCCTCTATCCCGCGATGCGGCCTGGCCGCTGCGCCCTGGCGAACCGCTGCGCCTGGTGTATCCCCTGGCGGTGACGGCCGAGGAAATCGATCCCTACGGCTGGCGTTATTCCGAAAGCCGCCAGGCCTGGCGCATGCATGCCGGCCAGGATCTGGTGGCGCCCGAGGGCACGCCGGTGCTGGCGATGCTGCCGGGCCATGTGGTGCTGGTGGAGCTCCTCGATGGCTACGGCCTCACCGTGGTGCTCGACCACGGCCGCGGTTGGCAGACCCTCTACGCCCACCTGCAATCGGCCGCCGTGCAGCCCGGCGACTTTCTGCCTGCTGCCAGCACCCTCGGTGCCCTGGGCCAGAGCGGGCGGGCCAGTGGCCCCCACCTGCATGTGGAGCTGCGCCGCCGCGACGGAGATCGCATGCTGGCGCTTGATCCCACGCCCCTGCTGGATCAGGCCACGCGCCTGTTGCCCGTGGCGCCGCCGCTGTTGCAGCAGGCTCAGGGGATTCCGTCGGCGGTGCCTTGATCTCGATCGAGCGGCCAGGCTTGCAGCTGCGCCATGGGCCTGGCTGGTTGCAGCAGCAAGGGTTGAACACGCAGCAGTTGCGCCGTGCCTTGATCGACAGCCTTAGCTGGCAGCAGCCGCTCGTCACTGTTTATGGCAAGCAGCACCGCACGCCGCGGCTCACCTGCTGGGTGGCGGATCCGGGCTGCACCTATCGCTACAGCGGTTTGGTGCAGAGCATTCATCCCTGGACGGCCGAACTCAACGACCTGCGCGATCGGTTGCAGCAACTGCTGGGTGTGCGTTTCAACAGCCTGCTGCTCAATCGCTACCGCAACGGCGCCGATCGCATGGGTTGGCATGCCGACGACGAACCCGAGCTCGACGATCAGGCCCCGATCGTCTCCCTCAGCCTGGGTGTTGCCCGTGATCTGCGCTTTCGTCCCCGCAGCGGTTCGGAAGCCGCCTTCGCGGTGAACCTCGCCGATGGCGACCTGCTGGTGATGGATCCGCCCAGCCAGCGCCACTGGCAGCACGCGCTGCCGCCGCGGGCGCGGGTGGTGGCTGAGCGGCTCAACCTCACCTTCCGGGTGATTCAGCCCACCACGGCGATGCAGTCGATCTCCACGCGGGCGTCCTTGGGCAGGGCCGCCACCTCCACGCAGGCGCGGGCCGGCGACACGCCCGCACCGAACACCTCGGCGTAGAGCGCATTCACCTTGGCGAAATCGCCGAGATCCGCCAGGAACACCGTGGTTCGCACCACCTGTTGCGGCGTGCAGCCCGCCTCCGCCAGCACAGCCTTCAGATTGGCCAGCACCTGGCGGGTTTCCGCTTCCACATCACCACCGCCCACCATGGCGCCCGTGGCGGGATCGAGGGCGATCTGACCGCTGCAATACAGCACGCCACCAGCCTTCACGGCCTGGTTGTAGGGGCCCACCGGCGCCGGTGCGGCACTCGTGGTGATCGCTTCGATCGCGGGGCTGGTCATGCGAGAGGGAAGATGGGCGCCGAGCCTATGGCGACGCCGCCTGATGCGTGTTGAGCTGCCCAGCCCTGAGTTGCCCCTGCGGCCCCAGGTGGAGCTCAGCGGCATCTGGCATCGCTACAGCGGCCCGGCCGCCAGCGGCGACTGGACCCTGCGCGATATCGATTTCCAGCTCGGCCCCGGTGAACTGGTGGGATTGCTTGGGCCTTCCGGTTGCGGCAAAACCACGCTGCTGCGCCTGATTGCCGGTTTTGAGCAGCCCGATCGCGGTGTGGTGCGCATCGGTGGCCGGGATGTGGCCGGCCCGCAGCGCTGGCTGCCGCCCGAGCGCCGTGGGGTGGGCATGGTGTTTCAGGACTACGCCCTCTTTCCCCATCTCAATGCCTGGCGCAATGCTTGTTTCGGTTTGCGCCGCGGGCAGGACAGCAGCCGTGCCGCCTGGTTGCTGGAGCTGCTGGGCCTGAAGGGCCTGGAGCAGCGCTACCCCCATGAACTCTCCGGCGGTCAGCGGCAGCGCCTGGCCCTGGCGCGGGCCCTGGCCCCCGGTTGCTCGCTGGTGCTGCTGGATGAACCCTTCTCCAACCTCGATGTGGAGGTGCGCCTGCGCTTGCGCTCGGAGCTGCCCAGTGTGTTGGCCCGCTGCGGCGCCAGCGGCCTGATCGTCACCCACGATCCCGAGGAGGCCCTGGCCATCTGCGATCGGGTGGCGGTGCTCGAGTCGGGCCGGTTGCATCAGTGCGCCAGCCCCCAGCAGCTGGTGTCAGCGCCGGCCACCGCCTTTGTGGGGCGGTTTGTGCTGCAGAGCAACCTGCTGCCGGTGCAGCGCCGGGGCCGCCAGCTGCACACCCCCCTCGGCGATCTGGAGCCGGGCCCCGGCGTGGAGCTGCCGCCGCTGGACACCCACACCGAGCCGCTTGAGGTGTTGGTGAGTCCGCATGGCATTGAGCTGATCCCCGATCCCGAGGCGGATGCCTGGGTGTTGGGGCGGGAGTTTCTGGGGCGGGAATGGCTGTATCAGGTGCAGTGCGGCGCGGGGCGGTTGCGGCTGCGCCTGCCCCTGTCGGCCGACTATGCACGCGGCCAACGCTGCCGCCTGCGCCTGCGGCCCGGTGAACCGGTGCGCCTGTTCCCGGCCGGCATCGATCTGCAGGTGGCGGCTTAACCCTTCCAGAGATCCTTGTGGCCCCGCAGCTGCCGCAAGGTGGCGCCATCGGCCGCTCGCACAAACAGATTGGTGGCCCGCTCCAGGGCGATGCTGCTGGGGATCGTGGGCTGCTGCCGCTCCCGCAGAGTCAGCACCTCCTGCAGCCGTGCGGCGATGGCGGCATCGCCGGGCTGTTCGGCCGCAGCCCAGCGCAGGTTGCCGGCGGTGTACTCGTGGGCGCACCACACCAGCGTGTCGGCGGGCAGGGCCGCCAGCTGCTGCAACGACTGATGCATCTGCTCCGGCGTGCCTTCAAACAGGCGGCCGCAGCCCCCGGCAAACAGGGTGTCGCCGCAGAACAGATGGCCGCCGTCATCCGCCGTGGGCGGCAAATAGAAGGCGATGTGGTGAGCGGTGTGGCCCGGCACTGCCAACACCTGGGCGGTTCGCGCCAGCAGCTGCAGCGGCTCGCCGCCGCGCACCCCCTGGGTTTGGTGCGGGATCCGCTCCCGATCCGCAGCGCTGGCGATCACAGCGGCCTGGGGCCAGCGCTGCAGCAGCTGCGGCGCTCCGCCGATGTGGTCGTGATGGTGGTGGGTGTGCAGGATCGCCTCCAGCTCCAGCCCCCGCTCCTCCAGCCAGGCGATCACCGGCTCGGCCACCGCCGGGTCCACCACCACTGCTGCTCCGGGCCCGTCGCCGTGCAGCACGAACACGTAGTTGTCGTGCAACACCGGGATCAGCGACACCCGGTTGGCGGCCGTGGAGCGGGCCTGTTGCATCGTTAAAGTCCGGGTTCAGGCTGCCTTCCATGATCACCGTCGCCCTGGCCAAGGGAGCCCTGCTCAAGGATTCGGTGGCCCGCTTTGCTGCTGCCGGGCTCGACTTTGCGGCCGTGCTCGAGCCGGGCAACCGCCAGCTGATGGTGCCCAGCGCCTGCGGCCGCGCCCGGGCCCTGCTGGTGCGCAATGCCGATGTGCCGGTGTATGTGGCCTACGGCCAGGCGCAGCTGGGGGTGGTGGGCTACGACGTGCTGCGCGAGCACCAGCTGCCCGTGGCCCAGCTGGTGGATCTCGGCTTTGGTGGCTGCCGCATGAGCGTGGCGGTGAAGGCCACCAGCCCCTACCGCCGCGCCGCTGATCTGCCCGCCCACTGCCGCATCGCCAGCAAATTCACCCGCTGCGCCGAGGCCTATTTCGAAGCGCTGGATCTGCCGGTGGAGCTGATCCACCTGGCGGGTTCGGTGGAGCTGGGCCCGATCACCGGCATGAGTGAAGCGATCGTGGATCTGGTGGCCACCGGCCGCACCCTGGTGGAGAACGGCCTGATCGCCATCGAAGACCTGTTCCACTCCACCGCCCGCCTGGTGGGCCATCCCCTGGCGCTGCGCCTCGATGGCGGTGAGCTGCAGGGGATCGTGGATCAGATCGCAGCGGTATCGCCTCAACCGGTTGCGGCCAGCTGATGGCCAACCGCGATCGTCAACGGCTGCTGCGTTTGCTCCCCTACCTGGGCCGTGATCGCAGGCGCCTGCTGCTCACCCTGGTGTTACTGATCCCGGTGGCCGGTGCCGCGGCGGTGCAACCGCTGCTGGTGGGGCAGGCGATTTCAGCCCTGCGCCAGGAGCCGGTGCTGGCCTGGCTGGAGCCGATGCCGGTGGCCCAGCAGCTGCGCACCCTGGTGCTGCTGCTGCTGGCGGCGGTGTTGGTGCGGCTGGGGCTGCAGGGGGTGCAGAGCTTCAACGTGCAGGCGGTGGGCCAGCGGCTCACGGCACGGATCCGCAACGACCTGTTCGCCCACGCCCTCGATCTATCGCTGCGCTTCCACGACCGCACGCCGGTGGGCAAGTTGCTCACCCGCCTCACCAGCGATGTGGATGCGCTGGCGGAGGTGTTCGGCAGCGGCGCGGTGGGGCTGCTCGCCGACCTGGTGACCCTGCTGGTTATCGCCGCCACGATGGTGGCGATCGAGCCGCGGCTGGGGGTGTTGCTGCTGGCCTCCCAGGTGCCGGTGACGCTCACGATGCTGTGGCTGCAGCGCCGCTACCGCAAGGCCAACTACCGGGTGCGCGAAGAGCTCAGCCAGCTCAACGCCGACCTGCAGGAAAACCTCCAGGGCCTGGAGGTGGTGCAGATGTTCCGCCGCGAGGCCTACAACTCCGCCCGCTTCGCCAAAACCACCGAGGCCTACCGCCAGGCGGTGAACGGCACGATCTTCTACGACTCGGCCATCTCGGCGCTGATCGAGTGGGTGTCGCTTGGGGCGATCGCCCTGGTGCTGGCGCTGGGGGGCTGGATGGTGACGGCCGGGGCCATGGGCCTGGGCACGCTTACCACCTTCATCCTCTATTCCCAGCGCCTGTTTGATCCGCTGCGTCAGCTGGCGGAGCGCTTCACCCAGATTCAGGGCGGCCTCACGGCGGTGGAGCGCATCGGTGAACTGCTGGAGGAGCCGATCGAAATCCAGGAGCTGCCCCAGGAGCAGCGTTCCGCCGCCGCCGTGGTGAGCGGGCGCGAGCGCTCCAGTGCCGGGGAGGTGGTGTTCGAGAACGTGTCGTTCGCCTACCGCTCCGACGATCCGATCCTCACCAACCTCTCCTTCCGCATCGCCCCCGGCGAGCACGTGGCCCTGGTGGGCCCCACCGGATCGGGCAAGAGCACAGTGATCCGCCTGCTCTGCCGCCTCTACGAACCGCAGCAGGGCCGGATCCTGCTCGATGGCATCGACATCCGCCAGCTGCCGATCCCCACCCTGCGTCAGCGGCTGGGGGTGGTGCTGCAGGACACGTTCCTGTTCAGCGGCAACGTGGCCGACAATCTGCGCCTCGACGGCACGATCAGCGACACCGCCTTGCAGCAGCTCTGCAGCGACCTCGGCCTTAACCCGCTGCTGGAGCGTCTGCCCGCCGGCTTGAACACCGAACTGCGGGAGCGGGGCGCCAACCTTTCCTCGGGCGAGCGCCAGCTGCTGGCCGTGGCCCGGGTGGCGATCCGCGACCCCTCGGTGCTGGTGATGGATGAGGCCACCGCCTTCCTCGATCCCTCCACCGAAGCCACCCTGCAACGGGATCTCGACCGGCTGCTGCGGGATCGCACCGCCATCGTGATCGCCCACCGCCTGGCCACGGTGGAGGCCGCGGATCGCATCCTCGTGTTGCAGCGCGGCCGCCTGATCGAGCAGGGCAGCCACCTGGCGCTGCGGGCCGCCGGCGGCCTCTATGCGCAGTTGGCTGACCTCCAAGAGCGCGGCTTGGCGCGGCTCTGATCGTGCTGCGGCAGCTGCTGCGCCGTTAGCCATGTGTTGAGCCGCTCGGCCAATGCCTGGGGCGCTGTCCGCATCAGCAGGTGTCCCTCCCCCTCCAGCAGCTCGAAGCAATGGCTGGGGCTGTAGCCCGCCAGGTGGCGCACGTAGCGCGGCTCCATCACCGTGTCGCGGCTGCCCGCCACCCAGAGGCTGGGCACCCGCAGCTGTGCCACCATCGCCGGCAACTGCTGCACGGCGCCCCGCTGCATGCTTGAGGCCAGCAGGCCCCGGGCAGCATGCAGCTCCGCCACCAGCGGGCTGCGGATGGCGGCGGTGCCGGGCAGCTGCGCCAACCAGCCGGGCCGCCAGCGCAGAAAGGCGGCGCCGCCACGGCGCACCATCCGGAACGGCCGCGGCTGATACACGCCACCACCAGCCGCCACTTGTACCACCGCCGCCAGCTGATCGCCCAGGTGGGGCGCGGCATGCAGCACCAGGCTCCCCCCCAGGGAATGACCGATCAGCACCAGTGGCCGGCCCGCCGCCTGCTCCCGGGCGGCATCGGCGAGCCAGCGGCCGTAGCTGGGCAGGCTGGGGTGCAGGCCGCGGGGCCGGCTGCGGGAGCCGAAGCCGGGCAGATCCGGGCACCACAGATCCCAGTGGGGTTCCAGCTCGGCCTTAAGCGGTTCCCACAGACGCCCCGACAGCAGCCAGCCGTGCACCATCACCAGCAGGGGGGAGCGATTCAGGGCTTCCGGTGCAGGAACGGTCTCCAGCCTGCAACAGCTGCGGCTGGAGTGGGGGAGGATCGTGCCAATGCTTAGTTCTCTCCCCACCGAGCTCGAAGGCCTCTACGGCCAGGGGTATCGCCCCTGCCCCACGCCCAATCCGCAGCTCACCCTGGTGCTCAGCACCGAGCGGGAGATCGATCTCTATGAGCTCGAGCAGCTCTGCGATGCCGTGGGTTGGAGTCGCCGGCCGCTGCGCCGGGTGCGCAAGGCGCTGGAGCACAGCCTGCTGGTGGTGGGGCTCTGGCGCCATGACCCGCGCCTGCCGCGCCTGGTGGGTTTCGCCCGTTGCACCGGCGATGGCGTGATTGAGGCCACGGTTTGGGATGTGGCCGTGCACCCGCTCTATCAGGGCGTGGGCCTGGGCAAACAGTTGATGACCTACGTGATCGATCTGCTGCGGGCCCAGCAGGTGGAGCGCGTCTGCCTGTTTGCCGATCCCGGCGTGGTGGAGTTCTACAGCGCCCAGGGCTGGGAGCTGGAACCGCAGCAGCGGCGCTGTGCCTTCTGGTACGCCCCTTGAGGATTCAGGTCGCTCCGTAGTAGCGCTGCGCTAGCTGCTCCGGGCTGCAGCCCTGCCGCCAGGCTCGCCTGAGTTGGGCGTTGCGCCAGGCGGTGCCCACCACGCCGAAGCGCCTCCAACGGCGACCATCCACCTGCAGCGGGCAGCCCAGCCGCCGGATCGGGGCCAGGGGCTGCAGCCGCTGGATCAGCAGCAGGTCTTCCATCAGGGGCAGTTCCGGCACACCGCCGGCCTGCAGCAGCAGCGGCCGCGGCAGCAGCAGCCCCTGATCCCCGTAGGGCAGGTGGCGCAGCTGGCAGCGCAGCCACACCGCCAGCTCCAGCAGCCGCAGGGCCGGGCCGGGCCCCTCCACCGCCAGATCGAAGGCCCAGGCAGCCGCTGGTTGGGCCATGGCCCGCTCCAGGGCCTGGGCCCAGCCGGGCTGCAGGCGGCCATCGGCATGCAACAGCAATAACCAGGGAGCCGTTGTGGCTTCAACGCCGCACTGCAGTTGCCAACCGCGCCCGGCACGGCTCCGGATCACGGGGGCGCCCATCAGGCGGGCCAGCTGCGGGGTGCCATCGCCGCTGCCGCCATCCACCACCAGCGCCTCGGCGATCAGCCCGGCCGGTGCTGCCGCCAGGTCGGCCAGCAGCGCTGGCAGGCGCGCCGCCTCGTTGAAGCTGGGGATCACCACCGCCAGCGGCGCCGCGCTCATGACCAGCGGCTGGGGTCGTTGCTGATCTCCAGGCAGGCCAGGGGGTGGTGGGGATCGAGCAGGTCGGCGCTGATGGTGCAACACACCCGATCCATCGGCACGCAGAAGCTGCTGCCGTCCTGATCGAAGGGGCCCTCCACGTAGGCACCGATCCGCTCGGCGCTCACGAAGCCCAGAAACAGCAGCAGGCCTGTCCAGCTGGAGCCGCGGTGGGCAAAGGTCACAAACAGCGCGTTGCCGTAGAGCCAGCAGATCAGCCGGATAAACACGTCGTAGGTGGGCGGCAGCGGCGTGTTGCGGATGCGTTGCAGGCCGCCGAGGGCATTGGTGAACAGTTCGCTGCCGCGCAGCAGCGCATCGCGGCCCCAGTCGTTCACCGCACCCTGTTGATACAGCTGCCCGATCAGGGTGGCGCGCAGGGTCATCGTCTCCTGCACGGTGGTGTCTGGCGCCACACCGAGGCTGCGGCAGAGGTCGTTGGCCAGCAGCCGCGCATCCTGCCGCCAATACCCTCGCAGTTCGAAGTTGAGTAGCCAGCACTGCAGCACCTGCAGCCCCACGAGCTGCTGCTGCCAGGGCCGCCAGCGGCTGTCGGTGCCGAGCAACGTCTGCAGGCTGTCGCGCCAGTGACGGCTGCTATTGGTGATGCTGCCCCACAGCACCCGCGTTTCCCACCAGCGGTTGATCGCCTGGGTGTTGCGGAAGGCCACGAAGATCGACACGGCGATGCCGAGCATCGACAACCCCGAGCCATCGATCAGGGTCAGTCCGCGGTAACCCGGCTGCTGTTGCGCCAGCAGGGATCCTGCGCAGAGCACCGCTATCAACAGCAGATCCCAGCGCATCCGCAGCGCCATCTGCGCCGCCACCCGCAGGGCGTTGCGGCGGGCGAGCTTGGGGGGCGGCGTGATCATCGGCAACAGAGGGCGCGGCTCGCGGCAGGGCCGTGCGCGCCCACCATCATCGAGCCCGCTCGAGCAGCAGCCAGGGCTCGAGGGCTGAACGGCGATCCAGATCGCTCTGGCAGCGCAGCAGCGCCGCCGGGGTGTTGAGGGCGGCCGCGCAGGCCAGGCTGCGGGCCAGCACCTGCTCGCTGCCCCACGGCATGCCGCTCATCAGGGCCGCGCCGCAGCGCTCAAGCCCCTGGCTGGTCATCCCGATCAGCCAGTAGCCGCCATCGGTGGCGGGGCCGAACACCAGCGGCTGCTCGCTCAGTCTGGCGAAGGCCTGCTCCAGATCCCGGCACTCCAGCCCCGGCAGATCACTGCCGATCAGCACCACCTGCTCGCAGCCCCGGGCCATTCCCTGCTGCAGTTGGCGGTGCATGCGGCAGCCCAGGTTGCCGCCGCCCTGCAGCGCCAGCGTGAGCGGCAGCCCCTGGGGATTGAGCTGCTGCCCCCAGCGCCGCAGTGCCCGCGGCCCGACGCCGGCGGCGGCCAGCACCAGCTCCGCCGCACTGGCCTGGGCTGCCGCTGCCGCCGTTTGCAGGGTGTGCCAGCTGAGCCGCCGCTGCATCGCCGCCGCCAGCTCCGCCGAGCCGCAGCTGGCGGCGAGGCGCCGTTTGCAGCGGCCGGCCGCCGGCCAGCGGGCCAGCACCACCAGCCGGCGCCGGGGGGTCGGCATGGGGTTAGTTCTGGCGGGGCAGCTCGGCGGGGCGCAGCTGCAGGGTGAGCTGGCGATCACCGCGCTGCACCTGCACCGCCAGCGCTTCGCCCACCTTGCCCTGATCCACGGCCACCTGCACCTCCGAGGGGTTGCCCACCACGGTTTGGTCAACTTTTTCGATCAGGTCGCAGGGCCGCAGACCACCCCGGGCGGCGGGGCTGCCCGGCATCACCTCCACCACCACCACGCCATTGCTTTCCGGCAGCCTGCATTCGGCATCGGTGGCATTCACCTCGCGGGCCAGCTGAGGTGTGAGCGATTGCAGACGCACACCGATATAGGGATGGGAGGCGCTGCCCTTCTCCAGGATCTGGGCGGCGATCTGGCGGCCGAGGTTGATCGGGATCGCGAAGCTCAGGCCGGCACCGGGGGCTTTGCGGATGGCGGTGTTGATGCCGATCACCTTGCCCCGTTCATTGATCAGCGGTCCGCCGCTGTTGCCTGGATTCACGGCGGCATCGGTTTGCAGGTAGGGAACCCGCTGGCCTTCGCCGAGGGCGTTGGTGCGCTGCACGGCGCTGATGATGCCGGCGGTCACCGTGTTGTCGAGGCCGAGGGGATTGCCGATGGCGATCACCCACTCACCGGGGCGCACCTTGGCTGAATCCCCCAGGGGCGCCACCGGCAACCCAGCTGCCGCCACCTTCACCACGGCCACGTCGGTGACCGGATCGCTGCCGAGCACCTTGCCACGGAAGCTGCGGCCATCGGGCAGGGTTACCCCCACCTCACTGGCGCCCTCCACCACGTGGGCATTGGTGAGGATCACCCCATCGGAGCGGGTGATGAAGCCCGAGCCCTGGCCCTGCTGCTGCTGAATCGAGGGGCCGCTGCCGAACAGGCCGCCCAGGGGGTTCACCACCCGCCGCACCGTGTCGATCCGCACCACCGCCGGCCCCACCTTGTCGACGGCGCTCACGATGAAGTTGTTGCCGGGTTGCAGGCCGGCGCTCGGCGGTGCATCGCTCACCTGGCCTGGATCAGCGCCGCGGCGTCCCGGAAAACCATCGGTGCAGCTGGCCAGCAGCCCTGCCAGCAGCACGGTGCCCACCAGGGCGCAGCGGCGTGGAGCAGTGATCCGAGGTGCCATACCGAACAGGGCGCGGGCGTGGGAATGGGCGGCTTGCGAGGCGCATCATGGGCGACATTTCGCTCTGAGCGCTCCCCCTATATTCGGTGCCCTGGCGGGGTGACGTGGCGGTGCAGCAAGGGGAAACGCTGTGGCGTCAGGTTCAAGAGGCCCTGCAGGGCAATCTCTCCAAGCCCACCTTCGAAACCTGGATCCGGCCGGCCCGTTGCGCCGCCTTCAACGGCACTGAGCTGCAGCTGCTCGCCCCCAACGCCTTCGCCTGCGGCTGGCTGCGCAAGAACTACCTCACCACCATTGCGGCGGTGGCCAGCGAGATCGCCGGCCAAACCATTGCGGTGCAGGTGGAGGCCGGCACCGAGGTGGATCTGGTGCCAACGCCCAATGGTGTGTCCAGCAGCTCAGCTCCGGAAGGGGAATCGCTGCTGCCGGCGGTGCCGGCTGCCAACGGGGCGCAGCGGCTGCCCACCGGTGAGGCGCCCCGCAAGCTGGCCCCCGGCCTCAACCCCCGCTCCGTGTTCAACCGCTTCGTGGTGGGGCCCAACAGCCGCATGGCCCACGCGGCGGCGCTGGCGGTGGCCGAGGCCCCCGGCCGTGAGTTCAACCCGCTCTTTATCTGTGGCGGTGTTGGGTTGGGCAAAACCCACCTGATGCAGGCGATCGGTCACTACCGGCTTGAGATCGATCCCGAGGCCCGCGTGGCCTACGTGAGCACCGAAACCTTCACCAACGATCTGATCCAGGCCATCCGCAAGGACGGCATGCAGAAATTCCGCGATCGCTACCGCGCCGCCGATCTGATCCTGGTGGACGATATTCAGTTCATCGAAGGCAAGGAATACACGCAAGAGGAGTTCTTCCACACCTTCAACGCCCTGCACGAAGCCGGGCGCCAGATCGTGATCGCCAGCGACCGGCCGCCGTCGCAGATTCCGCGCCTGCAGGAGCGCCTGATCTCCCGCTTCTCGATGGGCCTGATTGCCGACATCCAGGCGCCGGATCTGGAAACCCGCATGGCGATCCTGCACAAGAAAGCCGAACACGAGCGGGTGAGCTTGCCCCGGGATCTGATTCAGTATTTGGCGGGCCGTTTCACCTCCAACATCCGCGAGCTGGAGGGGGCCCTCACCCGCGCCGTGGCCTTCGCTTCGATCACCGGCCTACCGATGACGGTGGAATCGGTGGCGCCGATGCTCGATCCCGCCGGTGTGGAGGTGGAGGTCACCCCCGCCCAGGTGTTGAGCAAGGTGGCTGAGGTGTTCGGCGTGAGTGTGGAGGAGATGAAGAGCCCCAGCCGCAAGCGGGCCGTGAGCCAGGCGCGGCAGGTGGGGATGTATCTGATGCGTCAGGGCACCAACCTGTCGTTGCCGCGCATCGGTGATGAATTCGGCGGTAAGGATCACTCCACCGTGATGTATGCCGTGGAGCAGATCGATAAAAAGTTGGGCGCTGATCCGCAGCTGGGCCGCCAGGTGCAGCAGGTGCGCGACCTGCTGCAGATCGATTCACGGCGGCGCACCAAGTAGGTCCGAGCCGTCAGGCGGTGAGCGGTGCGCTGGGGTCGAGCCCTTCCACTTCGCCCGCAAACACGCGGCTGGCGGTGATGTCGTCGGCTTCGATCGTGATCAGATCGAGCTTGGTGAGTTCGCCGCCGTGCATGCGGTTGAACAGGCGATTGGCCTGACGCATCCGGGCCCGATCGATAGCGTTGCGGATCGAGCGGGCGTTGGCGAAGAAGGGCAGCTGGATGCGCCGCTGGATGTAGTCGGCGAAGGCGGCCAGGGCTTCCTCGCTGAAGCGGTAGTTTTCCTCCGCCAGGATCAGGCGCGCGATCGCCAGCAGCTCCTCGGCGGTGTAATCGGGGAAATCGATGTGGTTGGCCACCCGCGAGGAGAGGCCTGGATTGCTTTGGTAAAACACATCCATCCGCTCCTTGTAGCCGGCGAAGATCACCACCAGATCGTCGCGGTTGTTCTCCATCACCTGCAGCAGGATCTCAATCGCTTCGGCGCCGTAGTCGCGTTCGTTTTCGGGGCGATAGAGGTAGTAGGCCTCATCGATGAACAGCACGCCGCCCATCGCCTTCTTGAGCATCTCGCGGGTTTTGGGTGCCGTGTGGCCGATGTATTGGCCCACCAGATCGTCGCGGGTGGCCGTCACCACATGGCCTTTGCGCACGTAGCCCAGCCGGTGCAGGATCTGCGACATCCGCGCGGCCACGGTGGTTTTGCCCGTGCCCGGCCGGCCCGTGAACGACATGTGCAGGCTGGGGGCGGTGGTGGCCAGGCCCACCTGCTTGCGGGCCCGATCCACCACCAGCAGGGCGGCGATCTCGCGGATCCGCGTTTTCACCGGCTGTAGCCCGATCAGCTCTTGATCCAGCTGCTCCAACACCTCCTTCACCTGGGCGCCCTCGTAGGCGGCCTCCAGATTCACCGGGGTGTTGTCCGGATGCTCAGACGAGGCCATCGATCGCGGCGGCGAAGGCGTGGTCAGCCTCGCCGATCGCCGCCTCTTCCCCTTCGGCCCGCAAGGTGATGTTCACGTATGTACGTCCGAAGCTGATGTCGGGGTAGCGACCCTGGGCCTCGCAGAAATCGTTGAGGCGATCCAGAAAGGCGCGGTTGCCGGCGTAGTCGTCAAACTCGATGCGGCGCTCCAGCCACTCCACGCGATCGGGCTTGGGACGGGGGTTCCACTGGTGATCCATGGGCTCGACCTTACGCCGCCAGGCAATCGGTGCGTGCGATGCCCAGCCGCTGCGCCCAGGCGTCGGCGTAGGCGGCATTGGCGGCCTGGGCTGCGGGGTCGGCGCTGCTGAGCGGATGGGGCATCGTGCCGTTGATGGCGGCGTTGGTGACGCAGAACATCGACTTCTGGAAGCTCATGCAGATCTTCACCCGCACATCCCCTTCGCCGCGGGTGCGCTCCCGATACCACTGGTGCAGCTTCTCGGGAAGGTGGCGATACATGTCCTGCATCAGCAGGCTGGGGGGAATGCCGGCGCCCATGCTGGGCAGCGCATCGGCGTAGAGAGCGCCGTAGGTGAACTTGGCCTGATCGGGTGAGATCTGCTGGGCCTGGGCGTTGAAGCTCACCGTGCCCAGAAACGGCATGCCCCGAAGGAACACGGCCTCCACATAGGGCACGGCCACATCCACCAGGAAGGTGAGCCCCGCCTCCGGCGGCAACACCCAGAAGCGCTCGCCCTGGATCATCACGCCGTAGTGGATCGGGTTGGCCGCTGCTGCCACCAGCCCGTCCTTGATGAAGTCCACCACCTGGGGAATGGAGCGCACGCGCCCATCGCGCTCGGCTGCGGCCAGATCCAGGAACAGATCGCTCATCACCCGCCAGAACTGGCCCAAGGCGTGGGTGGTGGCGGCGGAGCGGATCAGCTCCGGCAGGAAGGCCGGAAACAGCGGATTGAGAATCGCCAGCAGCGGATCGCGGCGGCGCTTGGCGGCGATGATGCGGCGGCAGTTGTCGGCGAAGGCCGGTGAATCCAGGTAGGCATCCAGGCCTCCGGTGGCATGCCAGAACATCGCCTTCTGGCAATACTCCGCATATTCGAAATTGATGCGGTTGTGGGTGAGGTGGCGCCAGATCTTGGCGGGGTTCAGATCGCCATCGAGATACTTGAACAGTGGGAAGGGATTAAGGAACTGATGTTCCGCCTGGTAGATGAGGTTGATGCTGTAAGCATCCAGCACCTCCCCGTAGCTCTCCAGCACACCCACTACCTCCAGCACATGGTCGGGGGTGTCGGTGAGCAGGGTTTCACCGCTGAGCAGCCGCCGCTTCACCTCCTCCCGATCGATCGAGAGGTTGGCGTGCACCAGATCCTGGGAAACAACCGGCATCTCAGCTCACTCCTGCGGTGATCGCCGCCATGGCGGTGGTGGCCGCCTCGCTCAGATGGCCGAGGCTGCTCGGCACCAGGCCGATGGCCACAATGCCGGCGGCCAGGGCCAGGGCGGGGATGGTTTCCCGCGGTGCCACGGGCGCCAGCTGCACATCGAGCCGGGCATCGGCTTCGGCATCGCCGCTCGGCGGCGTGACCGCCAGGCGGCCGAAGAAGGCGCGGTTCACCAGAAGCAGGAAATAGACAGCCGTGAGGCCTGAGCCCACCATCGAGAGCAGGGTGGCCACGGGGAACACGCCGATGCTGCCGCGGAACACCAGGAATTCGGAGATGAAGCCCGCCATGCCGGGCAGGCCGGCACTGGCCATCACCGCCAGGATCATCAAGGTGCCCGTGAGCGGCAGACCCTTCTCCGGGTTGAGCAAACCGCGCAGCACTTCGAGATCACGGGTGCCGGTTTTGCGGTAAACGATGCCCACGAGCAGGAACAGCAGGGCTGAGATCAGGCCGTGGCTCACCATCTGGAACACGGCCCCCAGCAGGCTCACCGGCGTATCGGCGGCGGCGGCCAGCAGCACATAGCCCATGTGGCCCACGGAGCTGTAGGCCACCATGCGCTTCATATCGGTTTGGGCGATGGCGGCCAGGGAGCCATAGAGCACCGAGATGGCTGCCCAGATGGCCAGGATCGGCGCGATCCGCGCCCAGGCTTCAGGGAAGAGCTGCAGGCCAAAGCGCAGCAGGCCATAGGTGCCCAGCTTCAGCAGCACGCCCGCCAGCAGCACCGACACCGGCGTGGAGGCCTGGGTGTGGGTGTCGGGCAGCCAGTTGTGCAGCGGCACCAGCGGGATCTTGATGCCGAAGCCGATCAGGATCGCCACCAGCAGCCAGAGCTGGCCGCCCATGGCGAGGCGGTCGCTGAGCACCGGCGTGAGGCTGAAATCCACGCTGCCGGTGAGCAGCGCCAGCCCCAGAAACGCCCCCAGGATCAGCATCCCGGAGATGGCCGTGAAGATCAAAAATTTGGTGGCGGCGTAGGCGCGGTTCACCCCGCCCCACACCGACACCAGCAGCCACAGAGGAATCAGCTCCAGTTCATAGAAGAGGAAGAACAGCAGCAGGTTGTCGGCGAGAAAGGCGCCGTTCACCGCACCGCTGATCAGTAGCAGCATGGCGAAGTAGATCCGCGGCCGTTTATCGATGTCGCGGGTGATCACCGCCGACACCAGGGTGAGGGCGCCGTTGATCAACACCAGCGGCAGCGACAGGCCATCCACCCCCAGGGCGTAGTTGAGGCCGATGCCAGGAATCCAGCTGTGCTGCTCCTGCAGTTGCAGCCCCGGTAGGGCGGGATCGAATTGCAGGGCCACCAGCACGCTCAGGGCTAGCTGGGCCGCCAGGATCGCAATCGAGATCTGACGCAGCCGCGAAGGCGAGGGCGAGCTGGGCCACACCAACAACGCCAGGGTGCCGGCGAAGGGGATCAGCAGCAGGACGGTGAGCAGCATGGTCAGCCCACCTCACGCAGCACTTGGAGGCTGCCGATCAACAGCACCACCGCCAGGATCACGGTGAGCACATAGCTCTGCAGCTGGCCGCTCACGGTGAGCTTGAGGCCTTCAGCCGTGGAGAGGGAGAGACGACCCACACCATCCACCGCCCCTTTGATCACGTTGATGTCGAACCAGCGGGTGAAACGGGCCAGGGACGCTACTGCCGACACGATCGTGCGGCGGTAGATCTCCGGTGTGTAGAAGTCGTAGGCGAGCAGGTCTTGCACCAGCCTCACCAGCGGCTGCCGCGAGCGCGACCAGAATTCATCGAGGGGCGTGAGTGCACCGAGCAGCACACCCACCAGGCCGCTGGCGAGCACGGCGCCGGCCACCGCCAGGGAGAAGGAGGCGATGCCCGGCACCGGGTCGATGCGCTGCATGATCGCCGGCAGCAGCAGCACGATCACCGTGAGGCTCACCATCGGCAGCGCCATCAGCCAGTTGGCCTCGGGGGTGCGCTTGGTTTTGGGCATGGCCGGGCCCATGAACACCGAGCGATACACCCGGCTGACGTTGGCGGCCGCCAGCACGTTGGTGAGCAGAAAGATGGCGGCGTAGCCGGGGGCCAGCTGCCAGAGGTTCTCAACCAACAGGCCGTAACACCAGAAACCGCCCAGGGGCAGCAGGCCCACCAGGCCGGCGCTGCCCACCAGAAAGGCCAGGGAGGTGGCGGGCATGCGGGTGCCGAGGCCACCGAGTTCGGTGAGGTCCTGGCAGTTGGTGGTGGCAATGATGCTGCCCACACTCATGAACTGCAGGGCTCGGGCCAGGCCGTGGGCGAACAGCAGCAGCAGGGCAATGCCGGGCTGCTGTAGGGCGATGGCGATGAACACCAGCCCTAAATAGGAGGTGGTGGAGTAGCTGAAGGCGCGTTTCAGATCCACCTGGGCGATCGCCACCAAGCCGCCGCCCAGGGCGCTAATGCTGCCCACCGCCAGCAGCACCGTGGTGGCCAGGGGCGACACGGCCACAACCGGCATCAGCTTGAGCAGCACGATGGCGCCGCAGGTCACCACCACTGAGTTGCGCAGGATTGAGGCCGGGTTCGGACCCTCCATCGCCTCGTCCAGCCAGAGGTGCATGGGGAACTGGGCACATTTGCCCATGGGGCCAGCGATCAAACCCAGGCCCAGCAGCGTGCCGGCCAGGGGGGTGATCAGATGTTGCTCCCGCGCTTGGGCCGCCCAGGCGTAGAGATCGGTGAATTCCATCGAGCCGGCCCAAGACGACACCGCCACCACCCCCATCAGCAGCAGCACATCCCCCACCCGCTTGGTGAGGAAGGCATCGCGGGCGGCCGTTACCACCAACGGCTGGGCATACCAGAAGCCCACCAGCAGATAGGTGGAGAGGGTGAGCATCTCCAGCAGGAAATAGCTCATGAACAGGTTGCTGCTCAGCACCACGCCGCTCATGGCCCCTTCAAAGAAGCCCACCAGGGCGTAGAAGCGGGCCAGCGACCACTCCTTATCGAGGTAGCCGAGGGCAAAAACCTGGCAGATCAGGCTCATCGTGGTCACCAGCTCCAGCGCCGCCAGGTTGGTGAGCGAGAGATCGAAGCCGATGCGCAGGTTGAGATCCGCCGCCTGAAACCAGGGGAAATCCAGGTGCTGGGGGCCGAGCTGCACCACCTCGCTGATTGCCAGGCTGCCGTGCAGCACCGCCAGCAGTGTGACCAACAGATTGAGATAGGCCGCAGGACGCGGCCCATTGCGCTTGATCCAGCCCGTGGCCCAGGGGAGCGACAGCAGCATTCCGCTGAAGCCATAGAGCGGCACCAGCCAGATCAGCTGCAGCGGAAGCGGGAGAGCGTTGCTCAAAAACCAGGAACCGAAGCGTGGCGGACTCTAAGCAGTGAGATCAGAAGCTGGCACGGCCGTAGCGGGCGTAGCCGCGGCGGCGGGGACCGCCCAGCTGCTTCAGCCAGGCCTGCAGCTCTTCACCGTGGTGCTGCTCGTCGTCCAGCAGGACCTGGAAGAAGGCCGCGTTGGCGTCGTCGTGGATCACGTGACAGAAGCGGGTGGCCTCGGCGTAGTGATCCACCAGCTGCCGCTCGAGGTCGGCATTCTGCTCCAACAACCCCAGCAGATCCGGGGCGTGGCTCACCGGTTGCAGCTGGGAGGCGGCCGGTGCCACCCCCAGTTGCAGCATGTGTTGCACGATGCGCTCAGCGTGCTGAAGCTCCTCCACCGTTTCCTCGCGGAAGCGGGCGGCGGAGTCCTCATCGCCCCAGAGCCCCACGAGGGAGGCCTGGGTCATGTATTGCTGCACGGCAGTGAGCTCAAGGCTCAGGGCGCGACCCAGATAGGCCAGGACGCGCGGATGAACGGCGTCCGTGGTCATCAGGCGCGACGGTTGTTGGTGCTGATCAGAGCAGGCTCCACTTCGGTGTGGGGGCGGGCAATGATGTGGGCGGCCACCAGGCCGTCGCCCACGCGCTCGCAGGCATCGGCGCCGGCGCGCACGGCGGCGTTCACGGCACCGGTTTCGCCGCGCACCAGCACGGTCACATAGCCGCCACCCACGAATTCACGGGCGATCAGGCTCACTTCGGCAGCCTTGGTCATGGCGTCAGCAGCCTCGATGGCCGGCACCAGACCGCGGGTTTCGATCATGCCGAGGGCGATGCCCTGAACGGAAGAGGCCATGGGGAAGTTGCTGCTGGAAGAGGAACGATTGAGGCCACTGCCACCGGTGCTGCCGCCGCCGGTGCCGCTGCTGCTGCCACCCCGGCGGGTGGTGCTGGCAACGGTTTTGGTGGTGGAGGCCTTGGTGGTGGTGGCGCGGGTGGCTGCCGGCTTGGCAGCAACAGCCTTGGTGGCCACGGTCTGAGCCGTGACGGTGACCGGCGCGCTGGGGGCGGCGGTCGGCTGAGCCGGGGCAGCGGGCTTGGCTGCCGCAGCAGGAATGGCCGTTACCGGGGTGGCAGCGGTTGAGGTGCTGGTAGCTCGGGGTTTGGGAGTGGCCATTGCTGGATGGGGCAGTGCCCTGGAGTGGTCGCGGATCAAACGGGGTGGACCCTGTGCTGCTCCAAGGAGCAGCACAGGGCGGAACAGGGCGTTCCTTAACCGTCGGGCGACCAGTGGTCGATGATTCCGCCGATCGTGAGATCGGTGAACAGTTCGGCGTTGCCGGTGGCAAAGCGGGCTGCGGAGCCGCTGGCGGTGAACACCCAGTTACCGGGTGAAGCGCCCACCGGGTCGCAGGCCACGTTGAGCTTGCCCTTGCTGGTGCGCAGGATCCGCAGGTTGAGGTGGGCGAAGCCCTCCACCCGTTGGGTGCAGACCAGCGAACCCATCACCTGCATGATCTCCATTACTTGGCGCCCCCCTGGGGTGTGCCGGCGGCCATGCTCTTGCCGGCCTCGGGATCCCAGTGGTCGATGATCCCCACGATCGTGAGATCGCTGGGATACGACTTGCTGCCGGCGGCTTCACGGGCGGCAGAGCTGCCCACGCAGATCACCCAGTCGCCGGGGATGGCGCCAACGGCGTCGACGGCCACCTTCTGGGTGCTGCCATCGAGCACCACCTGCAGGTGCTTGTGTTGGAAATCAGCGATGCGGTTGGTGGACACCAACGGCTTCACCACTTTGCAGATCAACATCTCAGTGCCCCCCTCCGGTGTTGAACGTGATTGAGGAACTTACGGTCTCGGCCGGGAGATGGCGATCCCGATCGCGAACCGTGAGCAGGGTGTGCAGCAGACCCTGCTGGCAGAGCTCGCTGTAGCGGGATTCGATCGCCGCTTTCACGCGCTCGCAATGGGCCACGGCGCGCTCCCGGGCCCCGGGCACGCCGCCGTGATAGTCGAAGCGCAGCACCACGGGGATCGGCAACCCCCGCGACACATTCAGCCCCTTGAAGATCTTCACGCCCACATCCAGATCGGGAGCGCCTTCTTCCACGGTGTCCATGTAGGCGAAGTAGGTGAGGTTGCGAAGGTGCACCTCCTTGAAGCCGATCCCCACGCCGATGAAGCGCTCGGCGTGGCCGTAATCGCTGTAGCTACCGCCGTGGTACTGGCGCACGTAGTCGATCTGGGAGAGGTTGTGCTCGATCAGCCGCCCTACCAGTTGCACCATGCCGGCATCGGGCTGGCTGGCTGCGGCCTGCTCCACCAACTCCTGGATGCGGACCCGGGCGGCATCGGCCCGCAGGCTGCAGGTGGCTTCATACACGTCGCGGGCATCGAGCCAGTTGTTCAGGTCGGTGCTCCCATCGCGGCCGGGCACATGCACGCGGATGGCGTCGGTGTCGGTGTCCATCCCCACCAGAAGCAGATCCACTGAGGCACCGCAGCAGAAGCTGTTCTCCACCGCCTGCTGGAAATCCTTGAGTCGCTGCAGGCCCTGGGCCGCGGCGGCTTCGTCGTTGCTGCCATGGGCAGCGCAGCCCTCGTGGCAGGGATCCTTGGAGCTGAAGTGATACACCACCACCTTGAGGTAGCGGGTGTCGGCGTGGGCAGGGTTGGGGATCGCCTCGCGGTAGCGGCGGTGCTCGGTTTTCACCCAGCGGTTCACCGTGTTTTCCACGTCGAACATGGCGCCGGCATGGGAGCGTCGCCGCACCGAGCTGAAGGGCAGGCGCAGGGCGTAGGCGATGGCGTGGGCCAGGCGGCCGTCGGCGCAGGGGGTGATGTCGAGCAGGTGGAAGCCGCACTCGAGCAGGAAGGCATCGAAGGCGTCGGCGTCGCTGCTGCCGGCCTGGGCGGCGAGGGGATCGTCGTTGAAGAAGGAGAGGCTCGTTTGCTCGTAGGCCTCAAACACGCACCAGGCGAACAGGGTGCGCATGTCGAGCTGACTGGTCCAGGCGGTGTCGAGCACCGGCAGGGGCAGCTCATGGCCGAGCTCGGCCAGCGCCAGGCGTTGGGCCTGGGCGGTGAAATCGGGCTCGTGCTGCAGGGCGGAGAGCCGCTTCAGCACCGGAACAATGCGATCGAAGGCGCCGAGGGTGCGCTCTTCGTAGGCCCGCAGGGCGGCATTGGCCTGGCCGTTGCTGAGGGGGTGCAAACCGCCGGCGGGGCGGAGCACCACCTGGGTGGCAACGGGGCGAATCCTGCGGCTCGGGGTAGTGGCCGGCACGGCGCTCGGCGCAGGAGCCTGGCGGCTGCTGCGGGAGTTGCCGGTGCGGGCCCGGTTGGCGAGCTCGCGCTGGCGCAGCACTTTGCTTAGTGAGGAGCTGGGGTTGAGCTCAGCGGGCGCCTCCCCGCTGGTGCCGAAGCGGCGTCGGGGAGCCGTGGGGCCCAGGGCCCGCTCGGTGTTGGCGGTTCTCCGACGCATCAGCTGTTACCCCTCAGCCCCGGGCGCCGCCGGACACCGTGATCAGGGAACCCTGATCGGTGCTGCCGCTGGAGCCGGTGATCTTGCTGTTGGGAGGGGGAACTTCCTGGTTGCGCTTGTTCTGCAGACCAGGCATGCCGCTCATCGGGCCCACCCGGGTGGGGTTGCGGCGGCGGGCCGAGCTGCCCTCGGTGCCGGTGACGCGATCACCACGGTCCCAATCGTCGCCGGTGACCTTGGTGCCCGAACCCTCGCCGGTGACCCGGGAGGTGGCACGTAGATCCTCAACGGAGCTGGCGGGAGTGGCGGCGGCTGCAGCCAGGCGCTGGCTGGCACGGCGGTCGAAGCGGAACTGTTCGGTGCCGGTCACCTTGCCGGTGGCCATGTCAAAAGGGCCGGTGATTCTCCCGCCTTGCTCGTAGGTGCTGCCGGTCACGGCGCCTGTGGTTTCGCGCTGCACCTGGGCGGCGCGGGCGGGCGATTGCACGCTGAACTGCTGCCAGGCGGCCTGGTTCAGGGGCTGGGGAAAGTCGGCGTCGTTGCTGGGGGCGGTGCCGCAGGCGGCGGCCTGCTGATCAGCGCCCACATAGGGGGTGCCGGTGACGTCTTCACAGGCGCCGCGCTCGGCGCCGGTCATCACACCACCGATGCCGGGCTGGATGCCGGTCATGCGGTTGGCGTTGCGCACGGCGGTGCGTTCGCGGGTGGCGCGCACGGCCTGGGCGTTGCAGAAGTCGCCGGCCTGCTCGAGGCCTGCGTAGGGGGTGCCGGTGACCACCTTGCAGGTGCCGGGCTCATCGCCGGTGACCTTGGAGGAACGGCCGGTGCGGGTGCCGCTCACAACCTGGTTGCGGTTGGTGACACTGAAGCCCACCTTGGCGGCCTCAGGGGCGGGACGGGTGCCGCAGAAGCCTTCGAACTGCTGGTGGCCGATGTATTCGTCGCCGGTGACGTTGCGGCAGCTGCCGGGCTCATCGCCGGTGACGCGTTCGCTGCGGCCCACGGCGGTGCCGGTGATGCCGGTGCCACGCAGGGTGTTGAAGCTGTTCACCTTGGTGGGGGCCCGACCGGCGGCAGGTGCTTCGGCGCCGAGGTATTGATCGCCGGTGAGCTGGTGGCCGGAGCCGGGCTCATCGCCGGTGACCTTCTCGCTGCGGCCCACCATCACACCGCTCACGGCCTGACCGCCGAGGGTCTGGCTGCGGCCCACCTTGCGCACCGAGGGGGTTGTTGAACCGCAGTAGGTGGCGGATTGATTGGCCGAGATGTATTCGGTGCCGGTGATCGTTTTGCAGGTGCCGGGCTCATCGCCGGTGACCTTCTCACTGCGGCCCACTTCGTTGCCGGTGACGCGATTGCCGTGGCTGGTGGCGCTGACGCGCACCTTGGCGGGCTGAATCGGCGCGGCGGGCTGGGTGCCGCAGAAGGTTTGGAACACCTCAGCGCCGAGATATTCGGTGCCGGTGATGGTGCGGCAGGTGGCGGCTTCGTTGCCGGTGGTTTTCACCGAGCGGTTGGCCTGGGTGCCGGTGATCGTTTGACCGGCGAGGGTTTCACTCACGCCCACCTTCCAGGCGGCATCCGCTGCGGCGGCTTGCTTCGAACCGTGGCGGTTGGGGCCGCTGGGGCGGGTGCCGCTGTTGCGGGAGGTGCCGGCGGAACCGGTTTTGCTCTTCAGCTCGCGCACCTTCTGTGACAGCTCACGGGCGCTGAGGTCGGGGTTGATCTGGCGCACCACAGCGGCCGGACCGGTTTTGCTGGTGCCGCTGGCCGACTTGCCGCGCTTGGAGAGGGCTTCGCGGCGAGCCAATACCAGGGCACGGCTGGGGTTGTGCTGGGCGGAGGCCTTACGGGTGGCGGGGCGGTTGCTGCTGCTGGTGCCTGCTGTGGCACGGCTGCTCAGCGACAGGCTGGCGGTTTGGGGGCGGCTGCTCTGCGCAGCGGGAGCCTCGTGCTCCTGACACTTGCATTTGTGCTCAGCGGCGGCCGGAGCCGAGCTGGCTGGGGCTTTGGTTGCTTCCTTGGCCACATCGGTGCGGGTGCGATCCCGCGATTGGGCTGCGCGCTTGCCGCCACGGCTCAGGGCTTCACGACGGGCTAGCACCAGATCTCGGCTGGGGTTGCTGACGCGCTTGGGGGTGCTGCTGCTACGCGCTGCAGCAGCGCTGGGAGTGCCCAGGCTGCGGGTGGGAGCCGGTGCAGCCGACGCTGTGGCCGTCGCTACGGCTGCCGGGGGAGCGGCTTGGGTGCGGCTGGGGCGGGCATCAGCTGCGGTGCGCACACGGCCACCACTCGCGTTCATGCGGCTGGAGGCCTTCTTGCCTCCATCGGTGAGGGCCTTACGGCGCTCCAGAGCTGCTTCGCGACTCGATTTGGTGGCCATGTCCGCCCGGCGTATGGAATGACTGGAGATGCGGCACCCCTGCGCTGTGGTTTCACAGCGCTGCAGGGAGATGCACAAAAGGATCCGATCGTTGTTGATACGATCAGCTCAAAAGAGGTGTGGTCCCGGTTGAACCGGGACCAACGATGTGAGGCGCTGAATCAGCGGCCTTCGAACACCACGAAGCAGGAGCCTTGGCTCTGGGTGTAGGCGTCGTAGCCCACGAGGCGCACGTGGTGGTCGGGGTAAGCGCGGTGGCAAGCTTCGAGCTCGCTCACGATCACGCTCAGATCCTTCTCGCCGAAGAAGGGCAGTTTCCAATAGGACCAGTAGGTGGCCATGGAACGGCTGGGGTGCACGTGCTCAACGAGCGGGCTCCAACCCTGGGCAATGATGTACGCGATCTGGTCGTAGATCTCGTCCTGGGTCATCGGCGGGAGGAAGCCGAAGGTCTCCAGGGTGGCGACTGTTTGGTAGTCACCCACGGTGCTCTTGAAAGGCATGGGGTTCCTTGAGATGGATGGAATGAATGCTTGGGAGGGAAATAACGAGCTGTTATTTCCCGAATCCCGTTAGCGCTGGGCTCAGTTGACGTCGAGCTTGTCGACGGTGTCGAACTCGAACTTGATTTCCTTCCAGGTCTCGAGAGCGATGGCCAGCTCGGGGCTGTGCTTCGCGGCTTCCATGAGGATGTCGCGGCCTTCGCGCTCGATTTCGCGACCGGCATTGCGTGCTTTGACGCAGGCTTCGAGAGCCACACGGTTGGCAGCTGCACCAGCAGCGGAACCCCAGGGGTGACCGTGGGTACCACCACCGAACTGGAGCACGGAATCGTCGCCGAAGATGCTCACCAGCGCGGGCATGTGCCACACGTGGATACCGCCGGAGGCCACGGCGAACACGCCGCCCATGGAGCCCCAATCCTGGTCGAAGAAGTTACCGCGGCTGCGATCTTCGGGAACGAAGGATTCACGCAGCTGGTCGATGTAGCCCAGGGTGGACTGACGATCACCTTCCAGCTTGCCCACCACGGTACCGGTGTGGAGCTGGTCACCACCGGAGAGACGCAGGCACTTAGCCAGCACACGGAAGTGGATGCCGTGCTTGGGGTGACGGTCGATCACCGCGTGCATGGCGCGGTGAATGTGCAGGAGGATTCCGTTCTTACGGCACCACTTAGCAAGACCGGTGTTGGCGGTGAAGCCACCGGTGATGTAGTCGTGCATGATGATGGGCTGGCCCAGTTCCTTAGCGAACTCGGCGCGCTCATACATCTCTTCGGGGGTCGCTGCCGTGCAGTTGAGGTAGTGACCTTTCTTCTCGCCGGTTTCCTGTTCGGCGAGCTTCACAGCTTCAGCAACGAACTCGAAACGGTTCTGCCAACGCTGGAAGGGCTGCGAGTTGATGTTCTCGTCGTCCTTGGTGAAGTCGAGACCGCCGCGGAGGCACTCGTACACCACACGGCCGTAGTTCTTACCGCTCAGGCCGAGCTTCGGCTTGATGGTGCAACCCAGCAGGGGACGGCCGTACTTGTTCATCCGGTCGCGCTCGACCTGGATGCCGTTCGGCGGACCCATGCAGGTCTTGATGAAGGCCAGCGGGAAGCGAATGTCTTCCAGGCGCAGGTGGCGCAGGGCCTTGAAGCCGAACACGTTGCCGACCAGGGAGGTCAGAACGTTGGTGATGGAGCCTTCCTCGAACAGATCGAGGGGATAGGCGATGAACGCATAGAACGATTCCTTGTCGCCAGGAACGTCTTCAATGCGGTAGCAACGGCCCTTATAGAAGTCGAGGTCGGTGAGGAGCTCGGACCACACAGTGGACCAGGTGCCGGTGGAGGATTCAGCGGCCACAGCGGCTGCCACTTCCTCGCGGGGAACGCCTTCCTGGCCGGTGCACTTAAAGCACGCGAGCAGGTCGGAATCGAGGGGAACGTAATCAGGAGTCCAATACGTGTCGCGGTACTCCTTAACCCCAGCGTCGTACTTCTTAGCCATGGAGAATCTCCGGGTGGGTCGAGGGAAATAAGTCAGAGGATGGAACGGCCCTCAGGGGCGCGTTTCAGGCCTCAGTCCTTCGAACCAACGAAGCCGGCGCTGCTGTTCAGAGCAGGCTCCACTTCACGGTGGGGGCGCGCAATGATGTGAGCGGCGACCAGGCCATCACCCACTCGCTCGCAAGCATCAGCGCCGGCACGGACGGCAGCGTTCACAGCGCCGGTTTCGCCACGGACGAGAACGGTCACATAACCGCCGCCCACGAATTCACGGCCGACCAGGCGCACTTCGGCAGCCTTGGTCATGGCGTCAGCGGCCTCGATCGCGGGGACCAGACCCCGGGTCTCGATCATGCCGAGGGCGATGCCCATGGTTTCGTTAGCCATTACCTGCTCCTGGAGGAGGGGTGGAATGTTCGCCAGCAACCTTGCTCGGCCGTTGATCCCCCCGTCAAGCCATTTGGGGCTTTCTGGCCATCACCGTCTGCTCATTGACTGATAAGGGCGGCTCATCAGTGCATCACAAAACTTTGGAGATGCTTCTGTCCGCGTCCGCCGACCTCCACCCAAATGGTGATCCTCGCCACCACGCTCAAAGGGGTTCGGCCTCCGACACGTACGCCACGCCACCGTAGTAACGCAGCAGCGGTGCCACCTTCTCGCGAAGCTTCTCCAGCACCCTGGGCTCGCAGTACACGATCACGTGGGCGTTGGCCCCAAGGCCGCTGAAGTCCATTCCTTCCGACACCGCTCCATGGGGACCGCGGCCCGTGACGTGGCGCATCACGGTGTAGCCGGGTGAGCCCGCCTGGTTGATCGCCTTGATCACGGCATCCAGCTCCGGCTCACTCACCACGAAATCAACGCGTTTCATCGGATCAACCTGCAGAGGGAATCACGCGGTTCACCAGAGCCATGTAGAGCGGTATCCCCACGATGATGTTGAAGGGAAAGGTGAGTCCCAGCGCGGTGGAGATGTAATAACTCGGGTTCGCTTCGGGCACGGTCATGCGCATCGCAGCTGGCACGGCGATGTAGGAGGCGCTGGCGCAGAGCACCACAAACAGCAGGGCATTGCCAGGCTGCAGCCCCAGGCCCCGGGCGATCAACACACCCACCAGCGCGTTGAAGAGGGGCAGCAACACCGAGAAGCCGATCAGGAAGGTGCCGGCGTTGCGCAGATCTCGGAGGCGCTGGGCGGCCACGATGCCCATATCGAGCAGAAAGAAGCTGAGGGCGCCGTAGAAGAGCTTGTCGGTGAAGGGCAGCATCTTCTCGAGGCTGGCCGGGCTGCTGGCCGCGGTGAGATAGCCGATCACCAGGCTTCCCACCAGCAGATACACCGATCCGTTGAGAAAGGCTTCATGCAGCACGGCCCCCCAGCGCATCGGGCCCCCATCGGGTCGCTTCTGGCCGGCCGCCAGCTTTGCCAGCAACAGACCCACGATGATCGCTGGCGATTCCATCAGGGCTAGCGCCGCCACCATGAAGCCGTCGTGCGGGAGGTTCTGGGTTTCCAGAAAGCTCTCAGCGGTGATGAAGGTCACCGCGCTGATCGATCCGTAGGTGGCGGCGATGGCGGCGGCATTGAAGTTGTCGAGCTTCAGCCGCAACAGCAGAAAGCTGTAGATCGGCACCGCAAGCGACATGGCAATGGCGGCGGCGATGGTGGGAAGTACCGGCCCACTCACGCCACTGTGCTGCAGTTCCAGCCCTCCTTTGAAGCCAATCGCCAATAACAAATAGAGCGAAAACAGCTTCGGCAACGGTGCCGGGATCTCCAGATCGGAGCCCACCAGAACGGCGATCACCCCGAGAAAGAAAAACAGCACCGGCGGGGTGAGCAGGTTCTGCAGCACCAGGCTTGTGTCCAAGTCCGCCTCGCTCTCAGCCCTTCACGCTACGGCGGGCAGCTCCCTCTGTTCGCGCACGCACACAGGGCTGGCGCGGGTGGTTGTTCGGCGTTGGAACCGTTCTTACGGTTGGTTTGAGGCAGGAACCCCTGGAGCTTGCTTTGGGGGGTGGAATGTTCAACCCGTCCCTGCCTCCTCAACTCACTGCCCGGCGCCTGGCCGAAGGCCACAATGGCCCCCTCCCCAGGCCCTTGTTTGATGCGCCCCTCCGCCTCCAGGCCTGTGCTGGTGATCGCCAGTGGCAACGCTCACAAGGTTGCGGAGATCAGCGCGATGTTGGACGCGGTGGATCTTGAGGTGCGTCAGCAGCCCGATGGCCTCGAGATTGAGGAAACGGGCAGCACCTATCTGGAGAACGCTCGGCTGAAGGCCAGCGCCGTGGCCCAGCTCACCGGCCAGTGGGCTCTCGCGGATGACTCCGGGCTCGAGGTGGATGCCCTGGGCGGTGCCCCTGGCCTCTATTCGGCCCGCTACGCCCCCACGGATCACGAGCGGATTCACCGCCTGCTGCACGAGCTTGGCTCCACGCCCTATCGCAGCGCCAGCTTCAACAGCGCCATGGTGCTGGCTGATCCCACTGGCACGCCGGTGCTTGAGGCCCAGGGCATCTGCCGTGGTGAGATTCTCACCACGGCGGTGGGCCATGGCGGCGGCTACGACCCGATCTTCTGGGTGCGGGAAGCGGGGATGACCTACGCCCAGATGGGCCAACACCTCAAAGACAAACTGGGCTCCCGGGGCAAGGCCGCCCGAGCCTTGGCGCCCGAGCTCAAGCAGTTGCTCGGCCTGGGGTGAAGTGCTCTGGGCTAACCCGCGTTAGCTCAGCGGGAGGCGCGGCGGTTGATCTGCTCCACCGCCCGCATGGCAGCGGCGGCGGCTTCCTCCACATCTCCTTCCCATCCGGCCAGGGTGAGGCGGCCGAAGGCACCCACCGCCTTCACGTCCACCACGGTGATGTTGCTCGCTTTCTCGGCTTCGTTAGCCGCCAGCAGCACATAACCGGCGGGCTCGGTTTCGAGGATGAACATGCTCATCCCCGCCTGGATCATGGAGCCGCGGCGGTTCTGGCGGTTGATCAGCACCGCGTGGTCGGGGGTGAGGGCACGGATGATCTCCGTCCAGGTGACGCTGCAGCGGCTGCGCTGCTCCACGCTGCTGCCGATCGCCTCGAGCACCACATCACCGGAGTGGAGCACGTTGCTCTGATCGCGGTGATAGAGCGCCAGCGAGCCAAAGGCCCGCTCCACGATCATCTGGCCCAGGCGCACGGTGCTCGCCTTCAGGGCAATGTCGGTGACCCGGTGCACCGCCATGCCGGGAGACACCTCCAGCCACAGACAGGCGTCGCCCGGGATCGGCAGGAAGCCTTGGCTCACCGTTCCCATGTAGGCCGCCAGTTGCGGCTGCAGGGAATCGAGAAACACGTAGGTGCGCAGCTCGATCGATTCCACCGCGCTGGCCTGGCTCACCAGGCGCGCTTCGCTGTCGGTGGTGATCACGCAGCTGGCGGCTGAGGGATGCAGCTCATCCAGTGGGGTGCCGCTGCCGCTGAACCCCAGGTTGGTGCCAGTGATCTGCACTGCAGAGGAGGCTCGCCTTGGGGTCCGCTGCGGCAAGGCGAAGACTGCTCTTCAATGCGGCGCGATCTTACCGCTCGGCACTGAATTCATCGCTGCGGTGATTGGTGGAGTTTCGATGGGCTTGCGCGCCGCGTTGCAGCCGGTACCGTCCGCCCATACCCGCGAAAGAGCCCGTGGCCGCTAAGCGCTCCGCATCCGCCGCTTCCGCTAAAACCATCCAAGAGGGCGCTGATCTCAACGCCGAGCAGACCCTTGCCCTGGTGGGCATGGGCCTGATGCAGAAGATGGCCGCCAGCGGTGAGCTGCCCTGGATGTGGAACGACGCGGAGGATGGCGGAAACTGCGATGTGGCGGCGCTGCGTCAGCGCCTGGAGCTCACCCAGCTCGCTCTGCAGACCGGCGCTCCCCTGAGCACCGCCGAAGTGACGTATCTGATGGGCGCCCGCCCCGGCAGCGCTCAGGTTGAGCGCGGTGGTTTGCGGGCCCGCCGGGTGAGCCGCAACGTGTGGAAGCTCAGCGAAGCCCGCAGCTCCGAGGGCCGTGGGGAGGTGGCATCCTTTGCCAGCTTCAACGACGGCCGCCACCGTTTGGCCTGAGCCGGTTCAGGGCAATTCGCCACCGGCGCTGATTTCGCGATCCCAGGCGGCGATCAGCTGATCCTTCAGCGTTGCTGCCTGGGCGAGAGCCACATCCAACCCGCCCCACCAATTGATCAGGGCCACGGGCACCGGCATGGCGTTGCACTCCAGTTCAAACGACTGGATCGTGTCGTCGCCATCCACCAGCACGGTGATCGAAAACTCCAGGAGGCCCTGGCGCCAGGGGTGCAGGGTCACGGTGGTGACATTGCCCAGGGCGAAGCTGCCTACGTCGATCGACCACCACGGACCCTGCGGTGCCTGGCAGAGGGCGTTGTCGGGTTGGTCGATCTTGGGCCAACCTCGCTGCACCAGTTGCTGCAGGAGCTGGTTGAGGGTGGCGCGCATCGGCCCTCCCTCCGCAGCGTTCTCTTAGTCATGGCACTGGTGTGCTGCGGCCGGCAAGGCCTCGGCGCGGCATCCTTGGGCCAGATCAACTGCTCGCTGTTCATCGGTGCTGTTCAACATCGCCAGGCGCTTGCTCGGGAAGCCCCTGCCCCGAAGCCAGAGCGACGACGAAAGGCTGCCCAGCTTTGCCGCGCTGCCGATCCTGAGCTCCGATGCCCTCTCCTCAGTGGCCTACGCCACCGAGGCCGCCTTGGGTGTGCTGATCCTGGCGGGCAGTCAGGCCCTTGAGCTCTCGCTGCCGATCACCGGCGCGATCGTGCTGCTGATCGGGATCGTGGTGCTCTCCTATCGGCAGACGATCGAGGCCTATCCCCAGGGGGGCGGCTCCTATGTGGTGGCGCGCGAAAACCTCGGCACCTGGCCCAGCCTGATTGCAGCGGCTTCGCTGCTGGTGGATTACACCCTCACCGCGGCGGTGAGCCTGATGGCTGGAACCCAGGCGCTCTCCTCGTTGCTGCCGGCGATGCTGCCCTACGAAACGCCGATCGCTCTGCTGCTGCTTCTGTTGGTGGGCTGGGCGAATCTGCGCGGTGTGAAAGAGGCGGGCCGCGTGTTCGCCATTCCCACCTACGCCTTTGTGGTGATGGTGGTGTTGCTGGCCCTGTTCGGCCTGCAAAACCTCGTGTTTGCCCATGGCTTCTCGCCGGATGCGTCGCCGTTGGTGCGGGCGGCGGAGCCCCTGGGTCTGTTTCTGATTCTGCGGGCCTTCAGCTCCGGTTGTTCGGCGATGACGGGCATCGAGGCGATCGCCAATGGCGTGAAGGTGTTCCGTGAGCCGGCGGCCAAGCGGGCCCAGCGCACCATGCTCGTGATGGGGCTGATGCTCGCCCTCATGTTTTTGGCGGTGAGCGGCCTGGGCTGGCTCTACGGCGTGGCTCCCAACCCTGATCGCACGGTGCTGGCCCAGATCGGGATGCGGGTGTTTGGCGCCGGAAGCCCCCTGTTCTGGGCGTTGCAGATCAGCACCCTGCTGATCCTCGCCCTGGCGGCGAACACCGCCTTCGCCGGCTTCCCGCGGCTGGCGGCGATGCTCGCCCAGGACCGCTTCCTGCCGCGCCAGATGGCCTGGATCGGCGATCGATTGGTGTTCCAGAACGGCATCACCGTGCTGGGCCTGGCCGCTGCGCTGGTGATCCTGGTGTGTGAGGGCGACACCACCGTGGCGGTGAACCTCTATGCCCTTGGTGTGTTCAGCGCCTTCACCCTCTCGCAGGCGGGGATGGTGGTGCGCTGGTGGCGGCTCCGCGGTGCAAGCTGGCGCGGCCGCCTGCTGATGAACGCCCTCGGCTCCCTAACCACCTTTGTGGTGTTGGTGGTGATCGTGGTGAGCAAATTCGATGAGGGGGCGTGGACCGTGGTGATCGCCATCCCCCTGCTGGTGTGGATGCTGGCTCGGATCCGGCATCGCTATGGGCGTGTGTATGCGGAGATCGCCCTTAAGCCCGAGGACGACCGCCGCGTGGTGATGGCGCAGCGGCGTGATCCCGTGGGCAACACCAGCCTGGTGTGGCTGCCGGGCTGGAGCCGACCCACGCTTGAGGCTCTGCGTTATGCCGCCACAGTGTCAGATCGGGTGGTTGGGGTCTGGGTGTGTTCGGAGGACGATGACCGCGCTGCAATCGAGGCCGCCTGGCAGGCCAGCGTTGGAGATCAGCCAGGGTTTGAGCTGCAGCTGCTCGACAGCCCCTATGCCTCGTTGATCGATCCCTTCGCCAAGTTTGTGGCGCTGGAGGAACGCAACCATTCCGATGCCACCTTCACGATCGTGATGCCAATGGGCATTCCCCGCTATCGCTTCGACAATCTGCTGCTCAACCAACGGGGCATGAACATGCGCCGCACCTTGGATGCCCAGCGCAACCGCGTGTTCACCCTGGTGCGCTACTACCTGCCGGCCTGAGCAGGGGCAAGCGCTGAATGATCAGGGTCTTTGCTGTGGCTGATCAGTAACGCCTCTTGTCGGCGCAGCCCAAAGGGAGGGTTCCGCTCACTACCTTTTCGCAACCTTCAATCCTTCCTTGCGTGTCCTGGCTTGGTACAGCCTGGTTGGTTCCCCTCTACCCATTGGTGGGGGCGTTCTTCAGCCTACTCTGGTCACCGGGGTTGATCTCCCGTACGGGGCCGCGTCCTTCGGGCTACGTGAACCTGCTGATGGTGTCTGTGGCGTTTGGCCACAGCCTGATGGCACTGCTCAGCCTGCACGGCAACTCCGTGGCGGGCCAGGCGGCGATTTATGCCCCGCCCACCTTCCAGTGGACCTGGCTCGACACCGCTGGTTTGCGGATTGGTTTTGACGGCCTGGTGAGCGAGCCCGCCCTGATCGCCATGACGGTGATCACCGGCCTACATGTGCTTGTGCAGGTGTACGCCATCGGCTATTTGGAGATGGATTGGGGCTGGCCGCGCTTCTTCGGCAGCCTCAGCTTCTTTGAAGCGGGTCTCTGCGGCCTGGTGCTCACCGATTCGGTGTTCTTCAGCTACGTGTTGCTGGAGCTGCTCACCGTGGGCACATACATCATTGTTGGCACCTGGTACAACCAGTCGCTGGTGGTGAAGGGGGCGCGGGATGCCTTCCTCACCAAGCGGATCGGCGACTTGATCCTGCTGGCCGGGGTGATTGCCCTGCTGCCGATCACCGGCACCTGGAACTTCCATGGCTTGCAGGGCTGGGCCGCTGACCTCACCAACAACGGCCAACCCCTGCCCGCCGGATTTCAACTGATCCTGCTGGCGCTGATCGCTGGCCCCATGGGCAAATGCGCCCAGATCCCTCTTCACCTTTGGCTGGATGAGGCGATGGAAAGCCCGCTGCCTTCCACCGTGCTGCGTAATTCCGTGGTGGTGATCGGCGGTGCCTGGGTGCTGCTCCGCCTTGAGCCCCTGATCGCTCTGAGCCCGCTGGTGCAGGGCGTGCTGGTGGTGGTGGGTGGCACCACGGCCCTGGTGGCCGCCTTGATCGCGCTCGGACAGGTGGATGTGAAGCGGGCGATGAGCTTCCTGGTGAGCAGTTGGCTTGGCCTGTTGTTTGTGGCGGTGGGCCTCGGCGGCATCGGCGTGGCCGATCACCTGATGCTCGTGTACCCGCTGCCGATGGCTCTGATGCTGATGGCGGTGGGCACGATCGTGATCAGCAACGTCACCCAAGACCTCACTCAGTTGGGCGGGCTCTGGAGCCGGCGGCCGCTGGTGGGCATCGCCTTCCTGGTGGGTGCTGCCGGCCTGATGGGCTTGCCTCCCTTCGGCGGCTTTTCCGCCTTGCGCGAATTGCTCGAGCTCACCTGGGAGAGCCGCTTGCCCTGGCTGCTGAGCGGCTTGGTGCTGCTCACGAATGCTCTCCTGAGCGCCTGCCTGATGCGGGTGTTTGGTCTGATCTGGGGCGGCAGGCCCACAGCTTTCACAGCTCGCTCCCCAGAGGTGCTGTGGCTGATGGTGCTGCCCACCCTGTTCCTGATGGGCCTGGTGCTGCACATCCCCCAACTGCTGATTCACCTCGGCATCTACAAGCTCTCGCCGCTGCCGGGCTGGGGCCCGCTGGCCTGGCCGCTGGTGGTGTCCACCCTGCTCGGCGCGGGCAGCTCCGCCTGGTTCTATTTCCGGCCCCACCCCCTGGCCGAACTGCCCTCCGGGCTGGGCGGCCTGCAGCACTGGCTCGCCGAAGACATGCACACCGAGGCCTTCTATCACCGCACCGTGGTGGCCCTGGTGGTGGGGTTGGCCCGGCTCAGCGCCTGGACCGATCTGCGCCTGGTGGATGGCTTCAGCAGCGGCAGCGGCGGTGTGGCCCTTCAGGGAGCTCGCCGCCTCAGCTTCACCACCAGTGGTCGCTCCCAGGCCTATGCCCTCTCCCTTGTGCTCGGTGTGCTGCTGATGGCCGCCTGGCTGCTCTCCCGCTGACGTGATCGCCATGGATCTGCTGCTGCTCCTGTTGATCCCGCTGCTGGCGGGAGTGTTGTTGCCTCTGCTGCCGATTGGCTCGGGCTGGGTGCGCCGCGGTGCCCTGGTGGCGCCCCTGCTCCAGTTGCTGGTGGGGGCGTGGCTGTGGCGTCACCCCGCCGGTGATCTGTCGCTGAGTTGGTTGCCCAAGCTGGGTCTTCGCCTGGACCTGGGCCTCGATGGCCTCAGCCTGCCCCTGGTGCTGCTCGCCGCCCTGCTCACAGCCATGGCGGTGTTGGCCTCGCCGGAAGACCAGACCCGCCCGCGGCTGTTCTTCCCGCTGTTGCTCGCCACGAACCTGGGCCTGATGGGCTCCTTCCTGGCCCGCAACGCCCTGCTGTTCCTGATCGCCTACGAGCTGATCCTGATCCCCACCACCTTGCTAGTGGCCACCTGGGGCGGAGAGCGCCGCGCTGGCGCGGCGATTCGCTTCCTCACGTATGGAGCGGTGTCTGGTGTGGCGCTGTTGGCGGCGGTGCTGGCCTTCGGCTGGCTGCAGCCGGGCGGCCTTGATTTCAGCTATTCAGCCCTGGCCCACCACAGCCTTACGGCCACGCAACAGCGCTGGATCCTGGCGCTTGTGTTGCTTGCGTTTGGCCTGAAGTTGCCGGTGGTGCCGCTGCATGGCTGGCAGCCGCTCACCTACAGCGAGGCACCCACCCCGGTGGCGATGCTCCTCAGTGGAGCCGTGTCGAAGCTCGGCGCCTATGGCCTGCTGCGCTTCGGTGTGGAGTTTCTGCCGGATGCCTGGACCGCCTGGGCGCCTTGGCTGGCCGCCGCCGGCGCGGTGAGCGCCATCTACGGCTCCCTCAATGCCATCGCCCAGTTGGAGATGCGCAAGCTGGTGGCCTACAGCTCACTGGGGCACATGGGCATCCTGCTGCTGGCCCTGGCAGCGGCCACGCCCTTGAGCCTGCAAGGGGTGATCGCCCAGATGCTCGCCCACGGAATGATCATTGCGCTGCTCTTCTGCCTGGTGGGGCTGATCGAGCGCAAAACCGGCACCAGCGCCATTCCCGAGCTCTCGGGCCTGCTCAATCCCCAGCGTGGTTTGCCCTTCACCTTGGGCCTGATGCTCGTGGCCCTGATGGCTGCCGCCGGTGTGCCTGGGCTGGCGGGCTTTGTGGCCGAGCTGCTGGTGTTCGAGGGCAGCTGGGTGGCTTTCCCCTGGCCCACCCTGGTGTGCCTGCTGGCTTCCGGCCTCACAGCGGTGTACGCCGTGCGCCTGTTCAACCGGGTGGGCTTCGGCCGGCTGGATAACGCCCGGGCCGATTGGGTGGGCACCAGCTGGGCTGAGCGTGCTCCCGCTCTGGTGCTCACCTCCCTGGTGGTGATCACGGGCCTCTGGCCCACGGCCCTCACCGGTTTCAGCGAAGCCGCCACGGCACCGCTGGCGTTGCGATCGAGTGAATCCGTCACCGTGATCGCCCTGAATCTGTCCTCGCCGCAGCTCCCCGCATGACCTCCACACCTGTTCAGGAGCGCGTGAAGGCTCCGCTGATTCCCCCCTCCACCCATCGCTACGCCGATGTGATCCACCGGCTGGAAGCGGGTGGATCGATGTTGCCCGATACGCCGGAGAACCTCCAGCAGATCATCGGCATCTACAAGGCCTATGCCGTGCCGATGGATTTCTATTGGCGTGATCTGCTTTACATCGCTGAGCGGGTGTTTCTTAATCCGCTGCCGGCGTTCAAATACTTCATCTCCAAGGAGTATCTCGATCGCCCCAATAGCTATTCCGGCGATCAATCCAAGCTGCGCATCTGGCGCGGTACGGAGAAGGCGCACCCTGAACTGTTGGAGTTCATGGAGCGCGGCGAAACCAGCCGCATGCCCAAACTCCTGCATCACCTCTGGCACGACCGGGTGAACATGGAGTTCGCCGAGGCGTGCATGCAGGCGATGCTCTGGCATCAGGGCATGGGCGGCCGCTTCAACGACTATCTGGAGAGCGACGCCTACAAGGCCTACGCCGATCGGGCGATCAAGGCTTACTTCAAGGGCAACCCCTTGATGCTCGGCCTCTATGCCCTGTTCCCGGAGATGTTCCTCGAGCAGGTGCGGCAGCTCAGTTACTACGCCAACCTCGGCTTGTTCTGGGAGGTGATGGCGCCGGTCTTCTTCGAGATGAGCGACATCTACGACGAAGGCGGCTTCAAGGGTGTACCCGACGCCATGGATTTCCTGGTGAACGGCATCTTTGCCGTAGCCGGCAGGCCGATCTATCACCACCTCTATATCGGCGACGAGTGCTACGAGATCATTCCCAAGAGCGAAGGCTTCACCTGGCTGTATGAAGCGGCTCTGCCCTACGTGGAGGCGGTGTTTTATCGCACCTCACCCTTCCGTGGCACCAAGAGCTACAACGCTCAGGCCCATCAGGTGCCGGCCGATCAGGCCGACTTCCACTACGGCATCCTCTACGCCGATGTGTATCCGGTGGGCTCGGCGGGGATCCCTCCCACCCTGCTGATGCAGGACATGCTCCATTTCCTGCCGCCCTATCTCAAAGACCTCTACAAGCAGCACAGGCGCGGAGAGGAAGACGAGCTCGTTCAACTGGGCATCACCTTCCAGCGCTCGATGTACAACGTGACCTCCGCGGTGATTCAGGCGCTGCGCTGTGCTCTGCTCTACCCGCTGGATGACACCGACCCCGAGCACCTGAAGGCTAACCGCCAGTTCTTTGAGGCGCAGATGGATCGCTTCCTGCGGCCCGAGGCACGCCTGCCTGATATCCAAACCCAGGACTACCGCTAACCCTCGCCATGGCTTCGATTCTGGAAACGGCCGCTTCCGTCGGCGTGTTCAACACCCTGCTGGCCGCCGTGGATGCCGCAGGCTTACGCGGTGCCCTGGAAGGGCCAGGCCCATTCACGGTGTTTGCACCGGTGGACGATGCCTTTGCGGCGCTTCCCCCTGGCACCGTGCAGACCTTGGTGGATAACCCGCCGCAGTTGGCGCGCATCCTTAAGTTCCACGTGGTGTCGGGTGCCCTCAGCCGCGAACAACTGGTGGCTCAGGAGGCTTGGGAGAGCCTTGAAGGCGCGCCGATTCCGATTCGCCGCAGCGAACCCTTTGAGGTGAAGAACGCCACGGTGGTCACCGCCGATGTGGTGTGCGACAACGGCGTTGTGCACGTGATCGATCGGGTGATCTTGCCAGGCTGATTCAGGCCGCCCGCTGATTCTTGCCTTCCAGGTAGTGCTCCAGGCTGCTGCGGCCGCGCTGGGCCACCTGGTTGTGCAGGCGCCGCACGCGCAGGATGCGCTCGCGCTCGAGCTTGCGGAAGTGCTCGATCGTGCGCTTCCGGCCGCGTGATTCCTCCAACAGGATTGCTGAGGCCAGCACAACAGAGGTGCCGATGATGCCAACGGCCAGAAACAGAGCGAAGGTATCGGGCATGGCCCCTCAGCAGTGCGCCTGAAGGATTTGTATCGGATCGCAGGCAGCAGTCAAGGCCGGTTCAATAGGCCGTATTGCTGTAGGTGCGCCAATTGTCGTGCCGAAGGTTCCGCTGCACGCGGATGATGATTGCGCCGGTGGATTGCCCTGGGCACGCTTGCTGCTGCTCTTCGAGAAGATCCAGCGGGGGTGATTGGGCTGGTCGCTGAGTTGGCGTGGAGCTGGACACCCGCTCAGGCCCCGAGCACCCTGTATCCCCGCTCACCTTCAATCACTTCAGGGCTCCACCCATGCAGGATCAGATGCGTGCTGAACCGGCGTGCCTCGAGGATGGATTCGAGATCCCTTGCTTCCAACACCTGAAGGGGTTGCTGCTGATCCTGTAACTCATGGCAGGCGGAGTAACCCCCTGTGGTGCTGTGGGCGTAGATCACCCAGCAGCCTCGATAGGGAGCGAGGCGATCGTGAAAACGCACGAGGCGGGGATTGCTGAATGACAGCGACATGACGCATCAGAGGTGCTGCAGATCACCCTCCACAGCCAACCTGCCCTTGCATTGTCGCGATCAGCACCGTTTCACCTTTCTTATTGCATCAATCCCTGAATGCTGGTGCTGATCGCCTTGTAGCACTGCTGCAATTGCGCCTCGCTGATGCATAGAGGTGGCAGCAGATACACCACGTTCCCGAGGGGGCGCAGATACACGCCGTGGTTGAGGCAGAGGCGCTGCAGCTGTTTGCCGATGGGGTTGAGATAACTGCTGTTGCCGGCATCCAGCTCGAAGGCCGCCACGGTGCCAACGCAGCGAGGCTTCTGCACCCGTGCTGATCGCTGCACCAACTCCTCCAGCAAGGGAGTGTGGCGCGATTCAAATTGCTGGTAGCGCTCAGGGTTGTGCTGCAGCAGATCCAGGCTGGCGAGGGCCGCCGCACAGCCGAGGGGATTGGCGGTGAAGCTATGGCCGTGGAAGAAGGTGTGCTCAGGCTGCTGGCTGATGAAGCCCCGGTAGAGCCGTTCGCTGGCCATCGTGACGCCCATTGGCAGGAAGCCACCAGTGAGTCCCTTGGAGAGGGCCATCAGATCCGGTTTGATGCCGGCTCGCTGGCTGGCGAACAGGGCTCCGCTGCGGCCGAAGCCGGTCATCACCTCGTCGGCAATCAGCAGGGCGCCGCTGCTGCGCACCCGTTCTTCCACCGCGCGAAGAAACGCAGGCCGCACCATGTGCATGCCTGCGGCACCTTGGATCAGGGGCTCAAGGATCACCGCGGCGGTGGGCGTGGCGAGAGCCTGCTCGAGTTGCAGCAGCGCCTGGGCTTCGCGCACCTCCACGCTGGTGTCGCCCCAATGGGTGTGGGGCCAGCTGATGCGAGCCACATCAAAGAGGAGCTCGTCGTAGGGGGCGGTGAAGATCGAGCGATCCCCAACGGCCATCGCGCCAAAGGTGTCGCCGTGATACCCCCCCTCAAAGGCGATCAACTGGCGCCGTTCACTGCCCTGATTGCGCCACCACTGCCAGGCGATCTTGAGGGCAACCTCTACGGCGGTGGAGCCGTTGTCGGAGAAGAACAGCCGCTCGAGATCGGTGAGCGCGGCCAGCCGCGTGGCGAGTTGTTCAGCCGGGCTGTGGCTGAAATTGGCGAAGATCACCTGCTCCAGCTCATGGGCCTGCCGGCCAATGGCCGCCGCGATCGCCGGTTCGGCGTGGCCGTGCAGGGTCACCCACCAGCTGCTGATCGCATCGATCAGGCGGCGGCCGTCGTCGAGCTCGAGCATGCAGCCCTGAGCGCGCACCACCTTCCAGGGCTCAGGGCTCGTGGCCACCTGGGTGGTGGGATGCCAGAGGTTGGGGTGCCAGCTCAAGGGAAGGGATGCCAGGGGTGTGAGGGCTTGCGGTGGAGGTGGCTCAGCGACAGGCCGTGGTCCAGAGCCGAACGCGCTCATTGCCGGGGAAGTAGCTCACTCGTTGGATCTGGCACTGCTGTTTGGCTTGGCCGGGGCGCTGAAGCGTCACCTTTCCTTTGATACAGGTAAACACCGGTATCCGATAGGGCGAGAGGGCGGCGGTCTGGTCGGAGCACTCCGCCAGTGCTTCGAAGCGGCGTTGTTCGCCGTAAGGCCAGTCGTTGCGGCTGTTCAGCCAGCGCTGAAAGGCGGATGGCAAGGGATCAAAGGGCAGCGCGTGGGCTGTTGTGGTGCTGAGTTGCGCCGAACCAAGCAGCAACGCTGCCCTGAGGCTCCAGCGCCAGGCACGGGCTAGGGGTGCTGCCATCAAATCAGCTTGAAGATGTCAGCAAATGCTGGAGGGTTTGGGTGGAAATTGGGGGCTCGATGTTCAGGGCTGATCGGCCGAACCCCCGGATGATGGAGATCGATGCTGAATGAACGCTAGGCAGCTTTCGGAAGCTGCTGCATCGCAGCAGCAGTGATCACGGGCTTTGAAGACGACGAATTAACTAGGCTTCTAGATAATCAATCACTCTTTCCGACAGTTCTTTAACGTTATTCATGGCGCGCCGTTCAATGCCACGCGCTGTGTCTCTGGTCACGCCCATGTTGCGAGCAACAGCGCTCAAGGGCATGGGGTTTTCGGAATTGATGCCGTAGCGAAGTTTGAGGAGTTCGGCTTGATCTGCCGGAAGATGTTTGAGTAGATCACGGATGTCATGCCGCATGTGAGTGCGGGTGAGGCCTTCCGCCGGTTCTTCGCCACCACAGGCGATGCGATCCAAAAGGCTCGCATCGTCTTCGCTTGGAGCGCTGTCGAGGCTCAGCGGTTGCTGGGCGCGGAACAGGGTTTCGCGGATAT
>Ga0194116_10001093_pt1 | contig 41131 bp, 45 predicted proteins | sample TA2MahsurfametaG_4_FD_148617 | JGI IMG/M metagenome (GOLD analysis project Ga0194116, IMG submission 148617) | Freshwater microbial communities from Lake Tanganyika, Tanzania - TA2015008 Mahale S9 surface | ecosystem: Environmental > Aquatic > Freshwater > Lake | place: Tanzania: Lake... | reverse complement strand
TAATGTAGAAGGCGAAACAAAAGCATTATATTGTGCTGCCCATAAATTGGAAGGAATGGTAAATGTGATATCCAAAACTTGTAAAAGCGAATGGTGTAATACACTTGTTAAAGAAAAATACGACGGATATTGCTTGTTTTGTTATATAAATTTGTTTCCAGACAAACCAGTATCGCGTAATTATAAAACCAAAGAATACGCAGTGGTAGAATATGTAAAAACACATTTTCCAAGTTTGAATTGGGTAGCAGACAAAATAATAAATGGTGGTTGTTCGAAGCGAAGACCAGATTTATTATTAGATTTGTTATATCAAATTGTAATTATAGAAGTAGATGAAAACCAACACATAGATTATGATTGTAGTTGTGAAAATAAACGTATAATGGAATTATCTCAAGATTTAGGACATAGACCCATAATATTTATTCGATTTAATCCAGATGATTACAAAAAAGATGGAAAAATCATATCATCTTGCTGGGGTCAAGATAAGAAAGGAATATGTGTTGTAAAGAAATCAAAAAAAGCGGAATGGAACCAGAGGTTAAATGTATTAGAAGAGCACATAAATTACTGGATAACCTCTGAAAATAAAACAAACAAGACAATTGAAATAATTCAGTTATTTTATGATGCGTAAAATAGGCGTTTGAAATGTAAAAAGGTGTAAAATATATATTTTGTGGATTTATTGAATAGTATAATATTTATTTATTTAAGTATTATATTATTCAATTTTTATAAAAAAAATCGGCGTTTTAAATGTGCAAAGGTGTAATATTTAGTGATATTGTAATATTCCAAAATAAATTATACACAATATTGCACATTTTATTGATGTGTATTTATTTTATAACATTTTATTTAGTCATAAAGTTAAACCAAAAACAACCTATAGAGACGGAAGCAGAAATAGAAACAATTCCATCAGCTCCTGTTATGATTGTATGAAATATATTAAATATATAAATTTATTATTATTTACTCGTGAAACAGTGTAATTTAAAATAAGCAATTCATAAATCTGAATTATTATTATTATTAAAATTTAAAAACAATAATATATAATATTATAAATGACTAATATTTTAAAAAAAAACAAGAGCAATAAAAGTTTAATTGAAGAATACATAAATAATATTACTGCAAAATGTGAAGATAAAATGCCAATAGTTAAGAAACCTGCTAAGGTATTAGACGACAAACTAAGCATTCCAACAATTAATAACTATAATGAGTTGGTTTACAACAATTATAATGTAACACAATTAAAAAAATTTGCTAAACATTATAAATTAAAAGTTACTGGAAACAAACCTCAATTATTAAGTAGACTATATAAATATCTATATTTTTCCTCTTACATCATTAAAATCCAAAAGGTGTTTAGAGGTTATTTAGTTGGCAAATACAAACATCTACATGGACCAGCTATTATGGATAGAAAAATATGTACAAATGCTAATGATTTTATTTCGATGGAACCAATTGAAGAAATTAATTTTCATCAATTTATTAGTTATAAGGATACTGATAATTTTATCTATGGTTTTGATATTACTTCTCTCCACAATTTATTTTTAAAATCTGGTGATGAAATTAAAAATCCGTATAATCGCAATATGATTCCTGAATTTATATTTAAAAATATAAGGCAACTTATTAGACTTGGAAAAATACTAAAAATAAATATTAATCTAGAATTTGAAGATGATACAAATAAAATATCAAATGAAAAAGCAGTAGAATTAAGAGCATTAGCATTATTTCAAAATATAGACTCATTAGGAAATTATTCAAACGTGAAGTGGTTTCTCACCCTAAATAGAAGTCAATTAATTAAATTAATAAGAGAGCTAATAGAAATTTGGAATTATAGAGCACAATTACCAGTGCAAACAAAAAGAAATATATGTCCACCAATGGGCGACCCATTTAGAAACTTAAGTATTCCATACATAAATGCAGAGGAAAATTTATGGAATGTTAGAAAAGTTATACTTAAAGTCTTGGAAAATTTCGTAAATAGCGGTATAGACAAAGATAGTAAAGCTTTAGGCGCATATTATGTACTTGGATCATTAACTTTAGTAAACTCAGAAGCCGCTACATCACTGCCTTGGCTTTTTCAATCAGTTAATTACTTTTAATATTGTGTAGTAAAAACTTTTTTAAACGAACTAAATGAATATAACCATATTATCGTAACAATATATATTATTATGATAAAAACTACTTAAAAACTACTTAATAGAGTATAGTATAATAAGATGGCAAAGAAAACGTCTAAGACTACTGAACCAGTTACTGCTGCTCCTGCTCCTGCTCATGCTCCTGCATCTGCTACTCCTGCTGTAGAAAAGAAGACCAATACTCCTAAGGCTCCTAAGGCTCCTAAGGCTGAAGCTACTCCTGCTCCTGAACCAGTTGTTGCTGCTCCTACAGAGACATCTGCTGATTCTGAAGCTCCTCTTGCTGAACAATCAGTTGAATTTCTTGCTAAGCTCCAACAGCTTGGAGTAATGATCTCTACTCTTAAGGCTGAATATCGTGCTCTTGAGAAGAAATGGTCTCGCGAAGTCAAGACCGCTCAAAAGGTCTCATCCAAGCGCAAGCGTAAGGCTGGCAATCGTGCTCCTTCTGGATTTGTTAAGCCAACCAAAATTTCTGATGAACTTGCTTCTTTCTTGGGCAAGGATAAGGGAACTGAAATGGCTCGCACTGAAGTCACACGTGATATCAACAAGTATATCCGCACTCATAACCTTCAAGATAAGGAAAATGGTCGCAAGATCAATCCTGATACCAAGCTTGCTGCTCTCTTAAAGCTTAAGAAGACTGATGAGCTTACCTACTTCAACCTTCAAAGATACATGTCTCCTCACTTTGCCAAGGCTACCAAGGAAGCTACTGTTTAAATTTGTAAAGTAAATAAAAAAACACATTGTAATCGTTTAATATTTTAAATTTTTATGTAAAATAAATTTAAAATACTTAAATTTATATAAAACAAGAACTTAAAGATATCTCATATATTTATATATCATGTCAGAAACATTAGCATTAATCAAGCGGCTACATTTAAGAAAAATGCGTATTCAAGAGGAAATCAATAAATTTACTATGGAAAAATCTATTGTAGAAGAAGAAATTGAAAAATTATTGTTTGTTGCACCACATAACAGGCAAAGACAACAATTGAGGGAATATTCATCTCGTGGTCCAGTTAGCAAATTTCTTACACCAACTAAAATTTCTGATAAACTAGCTGACTTTTTAGGTAAGGAAAAGGGAACTATGATGGCTCGAAATGAGGTAACTCGAGAAATTAATAAATATATTAGGATCAATGGTCTTCAAGACAAAGATAATAAACGCTATATTAATCCTGATAATAATTTATCATCTGTACTTAATATTCCTAATGGCGAACAACTTACATATTTTAACCTTCAAAAATATATTAGTCATCATTTCCAATAAATTATATTCAAATTATAAATTATATAATTTATTTTTATATAATATAATGAGCACTGAGTTAGATACTTATAAAAAGAATAGAATTAATGAATTAACAAATACTTTCAATTCTAATGTAGCGCGTTTAAATTCAACTTTAGCCAGCAATATTAGAACTATACAAGTCTCTCGTTTACTAAATAAACCTACACGAATCAATTCTTTAATTGCTAATCATAATAACAATTTAGCAATTTTACGTAAAAATCTAAATAGGTCTATTCAAGTTATCAATTCTTTTACACCTGAATTCAATGTTGTTAAAGAAAATATTAAGAATAAAAAAGCTCTTCTTGTAGGCATTAATTATTTAGGTACTCCTTACGAATTAACTGGATGCATTGATGACACAACTAGAATGAAAGTTCTTCTTTCTTCACATGGTTTTAATGATTTTAAAATACTTACTGATTTAACATCTACAAAACCAACCAAAATTAATATATTAAACGAATTGAAAAAGTTAGTTGTAAATGCTAAGAGTGGTGACACATTGTTTTTCTATTATAGCGGACACGGTTCATATACTTATGACGCCAATAACGATGAGACTGATGGAAGAGATGAGACGTTAATCAGTTCTGACCTACAAGCAGTCCTTGATGATGAACTTAAAACTATTCTTCAAAATCATTTGTCGAGAGAAATAACAATAATTGGAATGTTTGATAGTTGTCATAGTGGTACCATACTTGATTTAAAATATAATTATTTAGATAGCAATAATTATGATAATTATTTAGAAAATAATAAAGTATCAGAATGTCAAGGAAACGTTATTATGATAAGCGGGTGTATGGATTCGCAGACTAGTTCTGAAGCTTTGATTCAAAATAAAGCTCAAGGAGCATTGACTTGGTCTTTTATAGATTGTATAAACAAAACACCAAATTGTTCTTGGAGAGAATTATTAAAATCAATGAGGGTTTCACTTAAAAATAATGGGTTCACTCAAATACCACAATTATCAACTGATTCATTTTATGATATCGATTCTAAACTTTTTATTTAGAGTTTCTTTCTGAAAATGTCTCAAAATCTGCTACACTATCATCATCAGAATTATAATCTTCTAAAGCAGGCATTAATTCTTCTCTCTGGATATGTGGTTGTAACTCTAATACTAAATCAATATCTATGTTCTTATCTTCCGGTGTAAGTTGATATAAATCACTTAAAATATATCGCACAACAAAGTTTATATCAAGTATTTGAGTTTTTAATATGTCAACTAGTTTGAGTGAATAAATATTCTCTTTCAATGTCTTTCTATCATACTTATTTTTATATAAATTTAACATATTATATAAGAATAAATATATTTAAGTAAAAAATATTTATATTTTAAATTGAATATATCTTAATCTAGAAATATAAATCCATCTGTTTTTAGAATTTGTTTTATTTCATTGTTCAATATAGGTCCATTAATTATTTTAATTTTTTCAAACAATTTAATATTGTAACGATCATTTAAATCAAACATTTCATAAATTTTTAATAATAAATCATTATCTTTAATAAATCTGCTATTATTTTTATTTAACCATTCATAAAAACTCATTTCTTTATTTGATTTGTGATACTTTTTAAATAGTTTAAGAGTTTTATTAAACATATTTGCACTATCATCACGCTCTAAATTATAATCTGTTCCGGATAAAACACATATCTCTCTAAACTCTTTTTGAGTAATTCCTAGATTATTTAAAATTCCTTTAACATCGTATATGACTGCAGTATGATTTAGTAGACTAAGATATCTAATAACTCGTGGACATCCATATACAAACATATCCATGTCTTCACTTAAACATGCCCATACTTTTCCTTTAATAGTAAGCATAGCGCATAATTCGTCTGCCTCACCTGGTGCGTCATAATAAGTAGCCCCGTAAGCTCTAATTAATGTTTTGACGTTTTCAATATCATTTCTGCTAATGCTAACAAAATCTTTCTTTAACATATCCATATTATAAAGTATTTCTTGTTTATCAGCATCATCCATATCCCTATTGACTTCTAATTTATTTTTAAGCATGTTGTATTCATTTTCAGCTCCTTGTTTATCTTCCTTTCGTTTTTTCAATAATAGACGTTTTTCAGGCGGAGGTTTACCGTCAAAAACAAATACAGGAATAATATTGTAATGTCTAAAAACTGACAACATGAGATACATATTTTCGATAAGTGTGTCATCAGAAGCAAATTTGTACATATAAATACTAACGTCTACAGCAATTTTTTTTCCAGACAATTCTGGTAATCTACATAGTTTAATTGAAGGAGATGCATTATCCTTTAAAAACTGGTTTAAATAACGAATGCCCATTTTGTTTTTATAATATAATTGATTTATTTAATATTTTGTTTATATTTTCAATTTTATTTTAAATTGATAATTTCTTTAAGTAGGTTTAAGAATTTATTGTTTAAAAACAAAGATTTCAAAAAATGAAAAGTATTTTGACTTTCTCAAAATGGACAAAAAAATGTCCAAAATCGGGTAGCCGAAAAAGTCCTTACTGACCGATTTTTTCTGTGACAATGTTGAAAAATTATCGTCACAACTTAAACTGAAAAAATAATTTGTCATTATAAAAATTTAAAGATTTTTTCTCAGAATATTATATATGGCAACATTAAGCAACGTTTTTGAGCAAAAAACGAGCAAAACGAGCATCAATGAGTTCGTATGTTTTGTTTGTGATTATAATACTGATAGAAAATGTAATTACGACAGACATATTTTATCATCTAAACACCAGAGGCAACAAAAAATTAGCAAAATGAGCAAAAAAGATAAACTTACAGGTTATTGCTGTGAAAAACTTACAGGTTATTGCTGTGAAAATTGTGGGAAATAATATACCGATAGAACTGGATTATAGAGACATAAACAAAAATGTTTAGCCAATAAAAAACTTAATGAACTTGACAAAGATGACCTTATTAATACGATTATTGAACAGAATGCTAAACTTATGTCTATTCTTGAAAATGGCACGCATAACACTACTAATGCTCACACTAATTCTCATAACAAAGCATTTAACCTCAATTTCTTTTTAAACGAAACATGTAAGAATGCAATGAATATCACTGATTTTGTTGATTCTATTAAACTGCAATTGTCTTATTTAATGGATATTGGGGAACTAGGTTATGTAGAAGACATTTTTAAAATAATTGTTAAAAATTTAAATAATCTAGATGAGACTGAAAGACCTATTCATTGTACAGATAAAAAACGTGAAACAATGTATATTAAAGATGAAAATCAATGGGAAAAAGAAGATGAGAACAAGACCAGACTAAAGAAAGCAGTAACAAGAATAGCAGATAAAAATATAAAATTATTACCACAATTTAGAGAGAAATATCCTGACTATAACAATTCTTCTTCAAAAACGTCTGACAAATATGAAAAAATAGTTATAGAATCTATGACTACAGATAAAGAAAAAAATGAAAAAATAATTAAAAAAATATCAAATGCTACATTGATTAACAAGTCATAGAACTTTTATTTACTTATTTATAAAACACTGATTTTATAAATAACTCTAACCCAATTCACAAATACTCATTCGCAAATTTGATAAAATAAACTTGTAATTGCTTTTTTTCTTTTTTATCTTTGAGAGAAATAATTCAAATTCATGAACATTATTTAACATTGTTTGTGTCTTATAATTTTTTTCAATAAATTTACAAAATTGTCCTTGATTTCCAATTGTTTTTTTAAAATTTAATAATGACAAATTATTTTTATGACACCACCCTAAAAACCCTTGATAATTATTCATAAGAACACATTTAATTATATAATAAGAGAGCACATTTGTGTTTTCTTTATATAAATTCTCTCTAACTATAATAGAGTGTTTTGTGTTTGAATACAAATCTTGATACAACAAACCCATAAAATCTAGTGTTTTTACTAATTGGAAATAACTGTATGTTCTTTCAAAATTAATATAAAACTCTGAGTTAGAGAGAAAACCATTAACGTCGTTTTTATTTTTAATACTATGAAAACTACAAAATAACGCGTTCATTATTTCAGCCCAAAATTCGGCATAAGCTTCATAACTATTTACTTTTGAATTAACCTTAAAAATATTTAAAATACAAACATTAAACTTTTCATCATTCATCATCGAAAAATCCAAACCAAAATTATGAAATGTTTCGTGAATAAAAACTTTAAACCATTCTTCTTTTCTGAATACTACTATTTCTGAATCTTTTGGACATGTTGTAGTAAATGCGGTGTTGACATTTATTTCGTTTAATATATGAATATTAGAACTTGGTAAAGACTTTTCGAGAGAAGTAAAATAAAAATAAATTGTTAATGTATTCGCACATTCTTTTGAGCAATATATATTTAATATATATAACCACATACATATTGACTCCATATATTTGTTATATAAACGAATATTCAACTCGTCATTGTCATATTCAACAATAAAATTTACTTTTACGTTTCTGTTGTAGAGAGAAAAAGAAAAAGAAATCTCAGACATCATTGTTTCATCTATATGATTTCTTACTATTTCAGGGAAAGTTTTTGAATTAAAATTTAATGGTTTTGTTATTTGTGATGCAGTTAAGATTTTTTTAAATGACACATTGTAATGTATATTTTTACAAAAATTATAAGCATCTAGAATTTCGTTATATAATTCCCTCAATATGGTCTTTGTTTTATTAGTTTGGTTGTCATAATTTAGATGTTTATTTTTTGAAAAAAACACTATCAGTTCTTTGCTTTTCTTAGTTAAATTCATTATTATAATATAGTATTATTTATTTTATATAAATTCTAATCTAAATTCATATTAAACAATAAATTACATATTCCGGCGTCAAGTATTTAATAAACCTTTGTTGATAATAAAATATAAAGTAATTTATATATGAATAATACAATAATAATTATTTTAGGAATAATTTTGCTAATTCTTATTATCTTAAATCATATAACTATTGTAACATCAACTAATACATCCGAACAAGGAAATTGTTCACAAACCGCGTTTGGTTGTTGTCCTGATGGAGTAAATTCAAAGGTAAATTTTTATGGAACAAATTGCCCAGCTTATAACCCTGGACCAGGTTATTATCCTAATGTGTCACCTCCTGGACCAGGACCTATGCCACCAAAACCAATAGGCGGATGCGCTGGAACTCAATATGGATGCTGTCCAAATAATCAAACGCCAAAAATAAATCCGCAGGGAAGTAATTGTCTTTTAAAATAAGTATTGTAAAATACTTAAATAATATTTAGGTATTATATATGTCAGAACCTGTCTCTAATGAAAAAATAGTTTCTACAGAAGATAAAACTGATTCTATATCTTCTCGTGTAGAAATTACTACAACTATTGTCGAACAAACTTTAGTTGATTTGGTTAAAAATTCACTTGAGAATGAAGAGATGAAAAAGAAGATTAATATCACTCTTAAACCAGAACTCATTAGCATTATTAATAATATTATCTCTCTAACTCCTAATACACTAACTGATATTGAAAAGGTTACAATTAAAATTATTAAGGATGGTAAGATTGATAGTAATGATATCCCAAATCTTATTGTTGTTGTTCAGAGAATTTATCAATTTATTTATTCATTAAAGAGTATGAAATTTGATACTAAGAAACGTGCTGAAATTACTGGTGAATTACTCAAATATCTTATTCATATTTTAGTTCTCGAGAGAAAAATTAAAATTGATGAAGATCCTAAAAAGCTATATCAATTTTATACACAAATTGACGCTTTAATTGATTCATGTGTTGATTTATTAAGTTATTCAAAAAGTCTAAAAACCAAAGGGTGTTTAAAAAAATATTTGGTTAAACCATAAAATTATTGTATTTTATTGGAATATAAATATAGCCAACTAGAACATCGTTTGAAAGATATTGAACAAAAAATAAAAATTATAATAAAGAAAGTAGTAATAAATCTTGGTATTTTAAATTTCAGATTTTCTGATTTTATCACGAATTAACATAAGCTCATCAAATACAACAGGTGGTGCACCTCTAACAAAATGCTGTAATTTAGCATCTCCTGTCGCTAATAAGAGGTTTTTTAAATCTTCATTTTGAGTAAATTTTGCATATTGAGCAGAATACATTTCTTTTTTTTGTCGTTTTCCAAAGAAGTCTGAATCAGCAGATACTTCAACTGGTCTTAAAAGTTGTCCCTTAAATTTACCTGTTTTACCACCAGCAGCTTTAGCCATAGCAGGATCTTTTGATAAATCAGTTCCAGAATCTAGAGAAAAACTTAAATAAAAGTCAGGATGTGTTTTCTTAAATTTAGAACCTTGATAATAATGTTCAACAGAAGCCCATTGATGATTATCTAATGCAAACGGTTGTACCCAGAAATTAGATAACTTTTTACGCCATTGAGGAATGGAAGCTAATGTAGAATATTCACGCATTCTATCGTTTGGTATTTTCTCTCCGCTACCTTTTCCTGGAAGTGGTTTATCGATAGATTTTGAATAAAACTGAAAGACAATTTCATCATTATATAAACCTCTCAATTTAGCTTCAGTCAAGTCTTCATATTGAGCCTCCTTAATTACAGTTTTTTTCTGTGAAGCTTTAAATTTTTGAAAATCAGGAATAATAACAAATGGTCCTGCATTACTTTCCATACACTTTTCGTAAATCATTTTCTTTATATCATATGGTATTTCGCTAAATTTGAAAATTAATTTTTTCTTATAACCGATTAATTTATAATGATTTCCAGTATAATCAACCATTACATAAAATTCAGGTGTGAACCTACCTCGTTGTTCCAAAATTTTATCATTTAGTTGTCCACACTGTAATACATTTTTTTCATCTTTTGCTTTATAGTTTTCGCTAGAGAGAATAATGAATTTGATATTTAATATTCTCTCCAATGTTGATATAGCCCAAGTGTCAGCCCAAAAATCGCAATGTCTTATAGCACGTTTAAATTGGTCAAGATTTTCAATACCTTTCATAAATTTATATTCTTTCAATATAGCAGACGATACTTTTTTCTCTTCAACCAATTTATCATGTTCTGCTTTGACTTCTTTTGCTTGAAGAACAATTTGTTTTTGTTCATTTCTATCGATTGTTTGATTAATTCTTTCTTTATATAAGGCATATTCATTAGCCAGTTCCTTTATTTTATTAGTGTCTCTTACAATAGAAGCACTATACATATCATATTGTTCTTTATAACCATCGAATATTTCCTGTGTAGCTTCTTGTGCTAATTTTTTTCTGATTTTATTAACGCTAGTTTGCTGTGCTATACTCGAAAAAGCGTCTCTTATTGTTGCAAATAAACAATCTCCGCCGCCTTCATTGTCTTGAATATTAAAATTGTGATTTTTCATAAATTTATCAACCCATGTGTCCTTAGCACTTTCGTGATATTTATCTCTAATATCTTTAGCTTGTTTTTGGGTTTCTTCGGGCAATAATGGAGGAACAGGGACTCCTTTTACTTTAACAAATATATCTTCGCGTTCAGGAGGGATATCATAATCAACAACAATTTTACCTTCTTCCTCTTCTTCATCTTCTTCCTCTTCTTTTTCTTGATAATTGTTCTCTTCTTCAGAAATTTCACCTTCTTCTTTATCAATTCTGTGTAGTGGAACATCAGGTTGTAATCGCATTTTATTCAAAAAATCTTTAGTAACAAACGAATATATCAATGGTTCGTCCATTTTTTCTATGTCTAAGTTGTTATATTTATCAAGATAAGACAAATAGTCAGAAGCTCTAATTTCATATACACCGATTTGAATGACTTTATTGTTGTATTTAACTAAATAAATTTGGAAATACAATACATTTTTATCCTCATAAGTATTTTTAGAATTTCCTACAGCAATTATAACATCGGTGTCTTTAATTTCTATTTGATATAAATCGGTCTCCATTTTTAAATCTCCTGAATCAACACCTTTTAGTTCAGGATAACTGATATCGCTGTCCAGTTTTGATAATACCATTATATATTTTATTAGAATATTTTATATTTAATATAATACAAAATATTAATATTTACCAGATAACAAATTTTTTCATAAATTTATCATTCTTTAATTCATTTATATAAAACCACATATTTTGTCTTTTAAAAACAATATCTAAATTGTTAATATCAGATTCAAATGAAACTAAAAAATCTATAATTTCTTCTTTATTATATTTGTTAGTTTTTAAATCCTTAGCAAATCCATAATATTCGCATATTAATAATAGTTCTTTTACTGTATAATTGTTGTAATAATTTTTGTCATAATTCATCATTTGTGAAACAGCTAAATAATTGTTTAATTCAGTGTTTTCAATTTCAGCCATCAAACCATCAATGTTAAAATTATTGTCAGCCTCTTTTTCTATTTCTTGGATATAAAATGAAATAGCTATATCTTGTTCTTCAGTTGTCATTATTTAAATATATACTGTTTATTTAAATAATATTACTTTATTATATAGATAAAAAATAATATATTTATAACTAACTTAAAGAACAATTACATATCAATCAAGTCCATGAATTTAAACAAAGATTTATTAGTTAAGCTCTTATAATCTTTTACTTTTGAATTGGCGATTTTCACTACAATTTCATTGATTTTAAACCCTTCAATTTTCTCATAACTTGTATCAGTTTCGTTTTCATATAAATCTTTCTTATATAAAATCACAATTGTTTCTGTTAATTCTTCTACTTCATTTTTTTTATTTTCTATTGAAATATACTCATAAACTTTTGATAATAAATTTCTAGTAATTGTCATAATCTCATGTTTAGAAATAACGCCACAATACATTAAGTTAATGTAAAATGACGCCAATGATTTACGTTTCTCATTAGTTTTATTAATTTCGCAAAACTTGTCATAATTTTCATTTGCATCTACATATTCAATGTTATTAAATAATTCAGTAAATTTATTTAGATTTTGTAAATATTGTTCCTTAATAAAATTATATCTAAAAGACAATTCGCTATACAAATCAGCATAAATCTTAGAGTAATATCTGTTAGATGATGCTATATCGAAAATGTTCTCACCAATTCCATTCAAATTTGCTTCAGAATTTTCAGCAACTAATTTATCTACAATATCAAATATTTTATTACGCATATCAGTGTAATTTTTATCAGTCAATTTATTAATAGTAGATCTAACCGCGTCAAAATCCGCGTCAATGCCTGTTTTCGTCTCAATTTTCGTAGTTTGAAATGTTCTAATTGAATTCCAATCCTCATCATTTAGAACTTCCATATTTCTATTACCTTTTCTTTTCTTAGGCAAATCTTTAGGAACTGAAGTAGTATCAGAATTAGAATTCCCTGGATTAACCTTCATAGGATTGTCACGTTTCTTAAAAACAGGTGTTTTAACATAATCAGGAGAGCCAACTTGAACAGCCAAATTAGAAATTTTTTCCATTACATCATCTGGTATAGTGTAATCAAAACCATTGAAAACAATATCTTCAATTTGTTCTAATGTATATCTTAATGTTATTGTCGTCATCTTTCTAATTTGTAATATATTTCATACTTTTATATTTATATCAATTTTTTTTAATAATATAATAATTATTTGAAATACACTTAAATAGATATAACTATATTATATACAATGTCAACAGAAAACCAAAACACTGTTAGCGATATATCTGAGGAATTAGTTTTTGATTCCACAGATCATGATGTAATACATGACTGGGATGAGTTAGAACTTCATCCCAAAATTTTACGTGGCATTTTTGCGTATGGATTTGAAAAACCAAGTCCAATTCAACAAAGAGCCATAAAACCTGTTGTTGATGGCAGAGATGTCATTGCTCAAGCTCAATCAGGAACAGGTAAAACAGCAACATTTACTATTGGTGCTTTACAACAAGTAAATATTGCTGAACAATCTACACAAGTTCTTATTTTATCACCTACTAGAGAACTTTCAACTCAAACATCTAAGGTTATTTCTAACTTAGGTAGTTTCATGGATGGACTAAAAATTCAAACAGTTTTTGGAGGTTCTGTTATTGAAGAAGGCAGTAGTTTCTCTAGTAAAAATATCCCTCATATTATTTGCGGGTGCCCTGGACGTGTTTATGATATGATGCGCAGAGAACGTATAAACACAAAGAGTATTAAACTTATCATACTAGATGAAGCAGACGAAATGTTATCTACTGGTTTTAAAGAACAAGTTTATAATATATTCCAGCATTTAAAACCGGATGTTCAAGTTTGTTTATTTAGTGCTACAATGCCAGACGGAATAAATATGATTACTGAAAAAATTATGCGTAATCCAGTAAAAATTAGTGTAAAAAGAGAACAATTGACTTTAGAGGGTATAGCTCAATATTTTATTGCTGTTAATGATGATAGAGAAAAATATTTAACTTTAAAAGACATTTTTTCATTTATTACATTATCACATACTATTATTTATTGCAACAGCATTAAGCGTGTTCAAGATTTATATGAAGCAATGTGCGAAGACTGTTTTCCAGTATGTCGTATTCATAGCAATATGGATAAAAGTGAACGTGATAAATCATTTAATGATTTCAGAAATGGCACATCTAGAGTTATGATTTCTTCAAATGTTACAGCTAGAGGAATTGATATTCAGCAAGTAAGCGTTGTCATTAATTTTGATTTACCAAAATGTGTGCATACTTATTTACACAGAATTGGTCGTTCAGGCAGATGGGGGCGTAAGGGTGTTGGCATTAATTTCATTACCAGACGTGATGTAGTACAAATTAAAAGAATTGAAGAACATTATTCTACTAAAATTTCTGAAATGCCGGCAGACCTGAATTTTTTAAGCAAGGTTTAAATTATTAAATAAAGTCATGTAATTACACCTTTGGACATTTACACCTTTTAACATTTCAAACGCCGATTGTTATAATAGTAAAATTATATAAAAATAAATAACATAATTATGTATGAATTGTTTTTTTTGTGGAGCAAAAATTTTAAATTTTGAAATTAATAGAAAACAAAAAATGGCTCATATATCACAATGTTTAAGATTTATATATTTATTAAAATGTAATAAATGCTATAAAGGTTTTGATTATAGACATTTACAAAAACACAAAGAATTATTTAATGACACATTAATATTAATCGGCGTTTGAAATGTTAAAAGGTGTAAAACGCCGATATTGGTGATAATTTAAATAAAAAATTTAAATAAAAAATTTAAAAAAAATAATTTTAAAGATGATAAAATGACAGAAAACATGGATTGTTTAATATTGAAATATACAGCAACCGGAAACAAATGGGATAATAAAGAAATCATCGCGAGAAGATGTTTTGTGTTAAATAAATATTACTCTGAAAAATTTAGATTAAATCCAATAAATGAAATTGAGTTACAATCTAAAACTCCTGATATAACTAACACTGGTGACCCTGAGTGGGTAATAGGAAAATTAGAATTTATTGAAAATATATCTGAGCAATTATATGATGATATTAAAAGATTTAATTTGTCAGATAACGAAACAGAAATAACAAAATTAATTGACAAAAATGATAATCAAAATGTTACATTATGTAGAATTGATATGATGAGGGAACAATTCAGAAAAGAAAAAGAAAAAATCAGAAGAGTGAAGCATACACTTAACAAATAAATTCGGCGTTTTAAATGTCTAAAGGTCTAAAAGATTCGTAAAATTGATTTATTATAATTTCTAATTTAAAATATAATGAGTTCTGGATCAAAGATTAAAGAAATTAATGACTATTTTAAGATTCCTATTTTTTATAACGAAAACAAAGTTGAATTAAATAAAAATATTGTAAAAGATTTAGAATTAATTGAAACAAATGATGCTTCATGTAATCCAATTTATACATTTTGTTTTGATAATGATAATGACGTTTCTAAAAAACTTAATGAACAGATATGTAAATTTTATACTCCTGATGTTAATTTTTTAAAAGATAATCAAATACTTTTAAAAGAATATAAGTCGTTGGGTGTAAAATATACAGATTATTCAAAAAACTATAAGAATATTGTTGATATATGGAATGAATTAAAAATAGATTCTGGATTCAAAGAAAGATATTATTTTGTTGAATGGGAAATGTTTGAATTTTTAAATAGATCAGAATGGTTTCTACAACTAATGAGTGTATATAATCTTTTGTCTCCTGTCATTTCATTATTAGTTCCTATCATAATACTTATTATTCCATTTTTTATAATTAAAATGAAAGGATTGCAAATTTCTATAAACGAATATATTAACGTTTTAAAAATTGTAGCTAATCAAAATGCTATTGGAAAACTATTTGTAGTTGATTTCGGTGAAATACCTTCTCATGAGAAATTCTATATCTTCATTTCAGCAGCATTTTATTTATTCTCGATATATCAAAATTTTATGGTTTGTGTAAGATTTAATAATAATATGAAAACAATTCACAATCATTTTAACGAAATAAAAATTTATATTGACCATACAATTGATTCTATGGAAAATTATCTAGAATATTCAAAAAATTTACAAACGCACAGCGTTTTTAATTTAAAGGTTAGAGAGAAATTAGATGTATTGAAAAGAATACAACAAAAAATCCAAAATATAACAGATTATAACATGTTTAATTTTAGTAAGATTAAAGAAATAGGTTATGTATTCAAATGTTTTTATGAGTTGCATACAGATAAAATTTATGATGATGCTATAATGTATTCACTTGGGTTCAATGGATATATGGATTGTTTAAAGGGTTTACAGAAAAATATTCTAGAGAGAAAAATAAATTATACTTCATTTAGTGATGAATCTAAAAAATCAGTTTTAGAAAATAGTTATTATGCTAGTCTCAAAAATTCAAATCCTATCAAAAATACTATCAAATTGAAAAAAAACATGATAATTACAGGTCCAAATGCTTCAGGGAAAACAACCATTTTAAAATCGACTTTAATTAATATTTTATTTTCTCAACAGTTTGGTTGTGGTTTCTATGATTCGGCAAAGATTAAACCATTTAATCATATTCATTGTTATTTAAATATTCCTGACACCTCTGGTCGTGATAGTTTATTTCAAGCAGAGGCAAGACGGTGTAAAGAAATTTTAGATGCTATTAATGGGTCAACCAAAGAGTCGCATTTCTGTACATTTGATGAATTATATTCAGGAACAAATCCAGAAGAAGCTGAACAGAGTGCGACATCATTTATGAAGTATATAACAAAATATAAAAATGTATCATGCATTTTAACAACACATTTTACAAAAGTATGTAGAAAACTTGAAAAAACTAAGAACATTATTAACTGTAAAATGCTTACAGAAAAAGAAAATAATAGTCTTAATTTTAAATATACTTTAGTAGAAGGCATTTCAGATATTAAAGGAGGTATGATTGTGTTACAACAAATGAATTACCCAAAAGAAATAATTGATAACAATGTATAATAAATTAATTCGTTAGTAAATTAATTAATTTATATAATCTTTTTGTAATAAAATGGCATCCTTAGCAGATTTATTTAATCCAACATTTTTAATGTTTTTAGGAATATTAGTACTTGTTGTAGCACTTCTTGTTGTTTATTTTGAAAGTAAAATGAGAGAACAAAATCATAAAATTGCTTCTATGTTAAGTTTGGTTTCGACATTAGCAGAGGACATGAATAATGTGAAAATGGGTTTAAACCATTTAGCTATTAGGGGGAGTCAACAACCAACTATTCCTGTTGAGGACAATTTAGGAAATTTACAAAAAATGAATTTAATCGAAGTTTCTGATGATGAAGAATTAGAAGATGAAACATCACAAAACGACGATGAAGAGTCAGTGGAAGATGATTTGGTTGACAATGAATTAAATAATGATGATTTAGAAAGTGTAGAAGATGATTTAGCAATTATAGAAGATTGTTCAGACTGTGACAATGATAATATTAAAATTGTAAAATTACAAGTATCAAATGAAGATGTAGATGAAGACAATGATTCGTATGAAGAAGAAAATAATTTAGAGTTTGATGCTGTTGAAGATTTAGCTGATTTAGATGGAGATTTGGTAGCTGAATTTAACAATGAATATGTTGAAGAGGTTTTGGACCTTAAATCTGATGATGTAAAACAATTGGAAGAAACAAATATCATTTCATCATCAGATTTAAAAACTATTTCTATTAATTTAGGAGAAGAGCATCAACACAATGAAGAAAATATTGATTACAAAAAATTACAATTACCAAAGTTAAGAAGCATTGCTATTGAAAAAGGACTAACTAGCAATTCCGAAGCATCCAAATTAAAGAAACCTGAATTACTTAAATTACTTGGTGCTGAATAAGTTTTATTTTGAATATTATTTAAATAATTTTATTTAATACATATTATGCGAATTAAATTAAGTGAAAAATTTGTTAATGAAAGACAAGAATTATGTAACAAAATAATTGCTATTCTAAATTTAGATGATAACGGATGCATTCTTTTATCGGAATTAGATTTAGATAATGATAAACAAAATAAAATAATAGAATTAAAGGAAGAAATTCAAAAATATTTTGCTGTTTCAACAATTTCATCTTTTAAACCAAATTTTCAATGTAAAAGACCTTATTTAAATATAATTAGAAGTATATTAAGACAACAAGGATATATATTTGAAGGAAAAGATTATGAATTTAAAATAGGTGAAAATATTTATCAAAGAACTATAAAATATAAAATATTTAGGCAATAATTTATTTCCCGTTAAATTATTTAGAAATAATTTCTTTATATAAATTAAATGAACAACAAAATTCATAAAATTATGATTGAGGCAAAATGTATAGATTATCTTAAAAATATTTTTTTAAATAAATTTGAATTTATTAGATTATTTGATGGATGTAAAGCTGATATTGCTATTAAGCCAAAATATATATCACCAGATGTAGATGAATGGATTGGTATACAAGTTAAATCAACAGAAAAAAAAGTAAAAAATAATACTTCATATGGATATAAATTTGATTTAAGTAAAGATTATGAAAATTTAATTATAGTTTGTATTTGTTTAGAAGATAAAAAGTCTTGGATATTTGAAAATAATTTAGTTAGTCATATAAAAACTTGTCTTACTATTAGTGATAATTCAAAATATAATCAATATAAAATAGAAAATAATATTGAATCTATTTTAGAAAACTATTACAATAATATTTCTATAAAAAAATTTAAATTATGTGAATTAAATACACCAGGAAGTAAGAATACTCAAACTGAATATGAATATCGTAAAATAAGAGAGAACAAAATTACATTTTTAGAGTTTATTAATAATGAAATGGAAGGGCTAGTTTATGATTTTAAGATTGGAGACAAAAAAATACAAGAAAAAGTTGGAGGACATCCACATAAAAATATTAATACTTACCACTTTACTTTTAGCAAAATGAAAGGTAGAATTGAAGGAAAGAAAATACGTCAAACATATGAAATTGGAGATTGTGATTTTTATTGGTTAAATTGTAAAAATTCTTCAAATTTTTATGTGATTCCAGAAAATATATTAATTGAAAATGGTATTTTAGGAAGTTTAGATGGAAAAATTAAATCTTTAACAATATCAAAAACTAATAAAAAAACATTTTGGACTAATGATTATTTATTTAATTATGAGAATTTAGACAAAGATAAATTATGTAAAATTTTATTATAATTATAAATTATATATGTCATGGTCAACATGTTATAGCGGTTCTAATAATATAGATTTTAATTTTCCTTCTTTGATGAGCGATGGTCGTCTTTGGAAGACATTGCAGCCTGATGCTGTTGTAAACGAAAGAATACAAAGACAAGAAGGAATACAATCAAATTGGCAATATCGTCAGTACCTTCAAAAAAATGGTCTGCAAATTATGAATTATAACAATGAAGAAGCCTGTTACACTCTCGGTTTAGACCCACACGTTAATACAGGTAAAACTCCTTCTGATAATGTTCCATATACTTTTAAAGGCACATTTGATACGAGCAGACCAGGTTTTGGTTATTGTAATTCTGATCTCAAAAATCCTTATTTATCAAGAGAACAATTAAATTCGAGATTAATTGCCCCATCGATAAATCCTGCCAACTTTAAAAATTAAATATAATAAAACTATATAATAATAAATATTATATATAATTTACTATTATAATGAAAATACTATCAATTGATGTTGGCATTAAAAATTTAGCATTTTGCCTTTTTGATAAATCACCGACTGCTGAGAATTTCAAGGTAACAAAATGGGATATTATTAATTTGTCTGAAGAAGAAACTTTAAAATGTAGTTTTCTCGAAAAAAATATATTATGTAATAAACCAGCAAAATTTAAAAAAGATGATAAATGCTATTGTGTCAAACATTCTAAAAAGCAACAATATCAGATACCAACATCTCAACAAAAACCATCTTTCATAAACAAACAAAAAATAGCTAATCTTTATGAGATAGCTGACAATCATAATATTAAATATGAACCAAAAATTAAAAAGGCTGATTTAGCAAAGTTAATTAACGAACATATACAAAAACAATATTTTGAAACAATTGAAAGTAAAAAAGCAAATGAAGTAGATTTATTTAATATAGGTGTAAATATTAAAAATAAGTTTAACGACATGTTTAAAGATGATACAAAAATAGATTATGTTATTATAGAAAATCAAATAGGACCATTAGCAATCAGAATGAAAACAATACAAGGAATGATTGTTCAATACTTCATTATGTCAATTTTAAATGTAGAACATATTGAATTCATATCATCATCAAATAAATTGAAAGATTGTGATGCCAAAGATAAAGAAAAATATAGTGATAGGAAAAAATTAGGCATATCAAAATGTTTAGAAATTTTAACAAAAGATTTTAGATTTAATGAACATACATCTTATTTTAATCAGCATAAAAAGAAAGACGATTTATCAGACGCTTTTTTACAAGGGTTATGGTTTATTAATAATAAAAACTTTAATTAATATTTTATAAATAAATTAATAATATATTAATTGTAATTCGTAATACTTAAAATTAAATGTTCTATTTAATAAATATGTCAGATTTGATGGAAATTACAGAACTTGATTTTAATGATAGTGGTTTCGGAAGGTCTTCTAATTTTGGAGGAGGACTAGAACTTTTAATGAACGATAAAGTTAGAGAGAGTAGTAGACCAACTAGCGATATTGATTTAGAGGATTTAAATAAATTAGAAAATGAATTGAATGATTTAGTTGAAGACATACCAACCAGTAGTTTTGCTGCTAAATCTGATTTATTTGATAGCAAACCATCTGTATCGTTTAGAGATGATACACCTATTAATTTAAATGGATTTGATGATAATAATCTTGGAAAAGCTACATCAGACACTGAAAATAATAATACAACTTGGGATGGATATGGAAAATTTAACAATATTCCTTTAAATCCAGACAAAGCTGTTCCAATGGAACCAAGAATGTCTAAGGATGAAATGCTTAGAGAGAAATTTAAATATTTAAAAAAGTTAGAAGCTCTTGAAAAGAAAGGTGTTGAGTTATCAAAAAAGTACAATATGGATTCTTCACTTCAAGAAATGATGGGTGAATATGAAACTATTATGGAAGAAAAAACAAAACAAAATTCAGTTAAATTTCAAGGCAATATGCTCATGGCAGTTATTAATGGAATTGAATTTTTGAATAACAAATTTGACCCATTTGATATTAAATTGGATGGTTGGTCAGAACAAGTTCAAGAAAACATTAATGATTATGATGATATTTTTGGCGAATTACACGAAAAATATAAGAGCAAGGCATCTATGGCACCTGAATTGAAGTTATTATTTCAGCTTGGCGGTAGTGCAATGATGGTTCATATGACAAATACTATGTTTAAATCAGCTATGCCAGGTATGGATGATATATTGCGGCAAAACCCAGACTTAATGCGCTCATTTCAAAACGCAGCTGTAAATTCTATGGCTCAAACTAGCCCAGGGTTTTCAGGATTTATGACTAATTTGATGAATCCGGAAGTACCAAAAGGTATGGGTCCACCACCACCTCTAGCTACTCAAGGCCCTAATGCTGTTCCTCCGCCTGTTGGACGACCTGGCAATAATAATTATGCAAGACCTGATTTAAAATTCACAAGCAATGAAGGTAGAAGTAATTTCGAAGATGGGATTAATCTCAGAGAGAATAACGAAAGACCTGATTTACAAGATAGAACTAGTAGAAGACCACAATCACGACCTGAAATGAAAGGACCGAGTGATATTACAGATATTCTCTCTGGTCTAAAGACTAAAACAATAAACATTCAACAACCTACAACGCCTACCAATCCAAATGATAATAGCACTATTAGCATTAACGATTTGAAAGATTTACAATCTGATGTTAATATGCCAAAACGTAGTGGACGCAGAAAAAAATCTGCTAGCAATACCGTTAGTTTAGATATTTAATTACTTAATTTATATTTTATAACTTATGATTAAAATATAAATTGCATTGAAATACAAATTAGTAATGGACATTTCTTATTTTTTATCATTTGTTAGTTTTTTCTTGGTTTCTATTATATTCTAAAACTTTATATTCGGCACCACTCTTTATCTTGTTTACTCATAATAATATTAGGAAACATTCCAAATAATGGAACTCTCCAACCGTAGTACTTAATAACAATGTCCTCATTTGATTCTAACTTATGCCAATCCTCAATAGAGTCCCATTTCCAATACCATAATGAATTATTTACATTATAGTGTTTGTTGTTATCATCAACAATCATAAATTCTGTAAATCCATTTCTAACAAACTGATACTTTTGGTGAATTTTAACAATTTTGGTTTCAACTGTTCCTAAAGCATATGTACAGTGCAAAGCAACACTTCCAAACCATATAGTAATTAGAGTTATCATTTGTTCAATTTTAGTATTGCTTGTCTTTGATAAATTATTTAATTTGAACAATGGTTTAATAAATCTTGTAAAATTTCTTGACATTATTAAATTAATATGTTAATAATCCTTTAAATAAATTTTTGTAATTATAAAATAATTATTGACGTCACAATTAGTTCAACTGTTGTTGTAATGAAATGTACTGATATTTATTATTCAACAGTAACAACTTTTGCTAAATTTTTAGGTTTATCCGGATTTATCCCTCTATTAACTGAAAGATAATAAGCAAACAGCTGTATAGGAATGATGCCTAACAAAGAAGCATACGAATTATTTTTGGGGATTACAATATGTTCACTAGTTAACCATTCACAAATAGAATAATTATTTGTTATTAAAATAATAGGTGAATTTCTTGAGTAAACTTCTTGATAACAATTCATAGTTTTTGAAGAGTGATTTTGGTCTAAATTTAAAAGAATAACAGGAAATTTCTCATCTAATAAAGCAAATGGTCCATGTTTTAATGAACTAGACGAATAACCTTCAGAATGTACATATGAAATTTCTTTGATTTTTAATGCTCCTTCTTTAGCTATAAATTCATCAGTTCCCTTGCCAAGTATAAACATATTATTCGCGTTAAATTTATTAGCGATATCTAACATTTTACTGCTACATTCATCTAATGTCGTTTGAAAGTCATTTGATAAATTATTTAGATCGCGAATCATTTTAGATCTTTTTTGTTTATTGACATTATGAAGTTCAGAAAACCACATCGCTGACATAGATAAACACACTACTTGACTTGTAAATGCTTTTGTTGATGCTACACCTACTTCTTTTCCAGAATTACAATAAATACCGCAATCAACCTCTCTAGCTATCAAAGAGTCAACAACATTTACTATCCCTATTGTTGTCAAATTATGATTTTTCGCGATTTCAATACATCTATATAAATCCTTTGTTTCGCCTGATTGTGATATTAATATTAATGCAGTTATCCCTATTTTTGGAATATCATATTCATTAAAATCAGCACCGTCAAATGCTTGAACAGTATTAAAATTACACAGTTGTTTAAAATAATACATTCCATATAAACCAGCAAAATATGATGTTCCACAACCTAGTAAAATAATATTATTAACATTTTTAAGAACATCAGTGTGTTGTTCTAAGCCTCCCAATTTTACCTCAGTTTCATTTTTAATTCTACCACCGTTATTTATAGTATTAAGTATCACTCCTGGCTGTTGATGTATTTCTTTTAATGTCCAATGAACAAACGGATAAGGAGACAATTCAGAACCGAAAATAGTAACATTTTTCTTTTTATAATTTTGTTTTGTCTTCATTGATAATATACTGTTCTCTCTAGAAATAATACATATATCATCATTATGTAATGTTATATAATTCGACATCATACCACAAAATCCACTTTGTTCAGACGTTACTATTATCTTATCTTCATTTTGTCCCACCAATAATGGTGACCCATTTCTTACACAATACAATATATCAGGTTCCATTACTGATTGAATTATTAGTCCATATGTTCCAGTTAAGCTATCAATAGTTTTTTTAATCGATTCATATACATTATTACATTTTTCATAATTGAATTGTATCAAATTAACTATTACTTCTGTATCTGTTTGTGATACAAAATTGTAACCTTCTGATACCAAAAACCCTTTTAGCTCTTTATAATTTTCTATAATTCCATTATGAACAATCGCAAAAGTGCCTGAATTTGATAAATGCGGATGAGCATTTGTGTCTGTTTTACCACCGTGTGTAGCCCATCTATTGTGACCAAACCCTATAAACGAATTATCAAAATATTTAGACTTGACACGAGTTAATTTTTCTATTGAATCTATTTCATTAGTAGACGCGTATTTATGAACTTCAAACATAGAACCAATTGCTGCACATAAACCAGCTGAATCATACCCCCTATTTTGTAGTTGAACTAAACCATCAAGAATTAACTGATATAAATTGCGGTTTTCCAATAATACTATGCCAAATATTCCACACATTTATAATATTATAAATTAATATTTAAATTAATTACATTACATAATGTATTTGTTTTGACCATTTATTATTAGCATCAAAAATATATGTGTCATTTGATTTTATATCAAAATATTTGTCAAAACCATCAAATTCTCTGTAAAAAAAACGAATATTCATTTTAGAAATATTATTTTGTATGTGATATTCTATAAAATATCCTATTAAATTATAACTAGTTAATCGCAACAAAACTTTACGTCGCCCGATAAAGATTGGTCTTGGTATTTTGTTAAGTAAAGTATATCTGTTATCATTTTTTGTAAATCTGTTAATATATTTTCCATGTCTATAAACTACTACATCAGTATAATTAACAATAATATGTATTATTTCGTCTGGTAGGTTCTTAAATTTTTCAATTAATTCCATTCTATAATACTTCTAAATTCTTAAAGTTACTTTTTAGTTTATTTATTAATGTCATGAATGGTGTCTTATCTTGACTGAACAAAAGTGAATCGTGTATAAGCTTAATATTACCAAATAAGCTTTGTTTATTCAAGTGGAGCCAAAAAATAAATATAATAAATAAGAAAATAGTGAAGTATATATCTTTCATTTTAATAGCTTCATTTCTCAAATAATATAATGGCACTACTTTAATGAGAGTATTTATAATAATAAAATAAAATATTGTCCGCTTACTTGTACCATACACTAACATTAAAAATAACATAATAATATTGTCAATCAATCCTAATATTAGTGGAAGCTTTGGTGAATATGTTGTTATTTTAAACGCATATAAAACATACCATAAATATATCCAATATGAAAAAACCAAATCAGCTCTTAATGCTGCCATATATATTTATGAACATAATAAAAACAACAACCAAATAAACAATTAAATATATTACTGCAAAAAAAGAGGTTTTTATACTTAAAACAATAATTTAATATTATTATTTAGGTTAATTCAATATAAATAATAATACTTTTATTAATTAATGAAACCAAGAAATGAAAAGGACAAATTTTCTATGACAACTTGTGGGAAAACAGGAATTAAAATTAAGAGTTCTGGAAATGATTATAAGAGTGACCCATTTGCTGGAATTGACCCTTTTAAAAATCAAGTTAGGGAAACTGATAAATTTCAAGTAGAATATAACAAAAATGGTTATGTATCACTCGATTTAAATATTGAGAATTATTCGAGGGAAGATTTATATAAATTATTTGGATTCAAACCTTCTATTATCTTAACTGAGGATTTAATGAAAGAAGCTAAGAAAATAGTATTAAAAACACATCCAGACAAGTCACGTTTAGATAATATATATTTTGTCTTTTTTGGAAGAGCATATAATAAACTTAAAGATATTTATGAGTTTCAAAATAAAACTAGTAAAAAACTAGAAGATAAAAATGAATATTTTGATGCACAAAATGGCGAAGTTTTAGATAAGATGTTTGATATGAAGAAAGACCTAAAAGATTCCAATAATTTTAATAAATGGTTTAATGACCAATTTGAAAAGCATAGATTAGAAGACCCAGTTGAACACGGTTACGGGAACTGGTTAAAATCAGACGAAGACATTGTTTTCACTCCTCAAAATATTAATAAAGATTCAATGGGGAGAGAAATGGAAAAAAGAAAGAAAGAAATTCAAGCCTTAACCCCATATAAAGGTGTAGGCGACGCATTCGTATCATCTTCTGCTGGCGGTTCAGCTTTAATGGAATACAATAGTAATTTTTCATCAGGCTCATTATTTAGTGGTGGTGGAGGAATGGGTTATACAGATTTAAGACAGGCTTATGCTGAATCTGTTATACCTGTGACTGAAGATGATTTTAATAAAGTGCAAAAATTTAAATCAATTGATGAATATAAACGTCATAGAGTGACAATTGATACTAATCCTTTAAGCAAGGAAGAAGCGCTTCGTCAATTGTATCATCAAGATAAACAGAAAAATGAAGAATCTGCTGCGCTTGCTTTTTATTATGCTCAGCAATCAGAAAAAGCAAAAAAAAACAATGACACTTTTTGGTCTGGTCTTAAGCAACTAACAAATTGGTAGCCAATAATGTTCTAAGCCGAAGACATACTAATTAAGCCGAAGACATACTAATTAAGCCGAAGACATACTAATTAAGCCGAAGACATACTAATTAAGCCGAAGACATACTAATTAAGCCGAAGACATACTAATTAAGCCGAAGACATACTAATTAAGCCGAAGACAACCTATGAAATGGAGCAAAATATATGTAAATAATATAAAAGAAATATTATATTATTTAATATGCCGGAAGGACCTGAAATTTGGATTTTAAGTGAAGCTATTAACAAATTTTATCATTCAGAAAAAACCAAAGCATATGGGAAACATTTATTTATATTTAAAAATGAGAAGGAAGGAGAGAATTGGTCATTTGGACTAACTGGAAAGGTTTGTCTTTTGGACAATAATGAGCTCATAAAATTACACACCGGATGGATATGCGGAGACCAGTTATCGTTTGACACTTACGAGTCGGAAACCCAAAAACTCGGCACAAATTGGCTAACAAGTTCGGAAGCAGATTTACGCAAAGAAGTCGACAGTTGGATTAAGTCTAAGAAAAAACTAGCTAGATTGTTATTAGACCAAACCAAAATTTCCGGCATTGGTGTTGCATGGGGTTCGGAAATCCTATTTAAAGCCGGATTAAGACCTGATATGAGAGCATGCGACCAAGCTTTAAATAAATTAGCTGATTCTATGATTGAAATTAGAGTTAATATTAAAAAGAAATATAGTGAACAAGTTGGCGAATCTACATGCAGAGAATTTGTCAATAATTGGTTTGAAAATTTATATGAAATTAGAGAGATGTCAATTTATAAAAAAGGCTCTAAGATAGAAGTTTTAGGTCGCAGTTGGTGGGTCTAAATAAGAATCATTTACTACATCTTGATTATTAGGTTCTTCGCTATTAATATAAATGTTGAAGTCTGACCATTTTTGTCTACATAATGGACATGGATTTGTTGTTTGCTGTCTTAACTCTGTTCGCTGTCTTAACCATTGTAGTATAGGCTCTTCTTTAAAATTATTATTACATTTAGAACAATTCATATAACGCTCTCCATTAGCTATATCATCGTGCGTTATACAACACATCTTTTTATCATCTGTAATTGCTTTATGAACAATGTTACCAGTTTCTTGAATATCAGTTGTCAAAGGTGATTCTTGAACGTCAGTTTGTATTAAGGGCTGGTGTATTAAATTCAACAAGTTATTGTAAATTCCATTTTCTTGATAATCACAATATAAATTAAAACTGGACACTTGGGAATAGCGTAGTCCACACATACCTGAAAGTGTTCTCAAAATATTTGACCCTAATCCATAAAGACAAATTTTGGTGTTTAAAGTATCTAATTTTATATTTAACATAGCAACGTCAATCCTGCTTAAATTTAAGGAACCCTCAAAATCTTCAGGTGACCTATTTTGATGCGATTTATCAAAATTCATCGGAAAATATAGCAATTGCTGGCTTATTTTAACACATTTTGTTCTAACAAAAAAACGGTTGTAATGAAATCTATCATTGTGGGCTAAGCTCAATCTAATTTCATTTATTTCATCTACATTTTCACATTCTATATAAAATCCTTTATGTATGCCATCAAATGGAATATTGTATTTAAAATCATTTCTTGGTATTAGTGATGTCGTTTCAAGCGACGCTAATGTTTGAATTATTTCTTCAATGGTGTTAGTTGCTAGTTCGCGCCTTATGTCTGTATCATAAAAAATTCCTTTTGATATTAATTTAAATGAACTAAAAATATTTATTATATTTTCTACATTTGTTAATACGAAATTTACATCATGAAATGATAAAGCTATCATTTTAATTTCACTACAGAACATTTGGAAAGGTATTGATATATAAATTTTATTGTCGCATATTTCATAATTTTTGAGATGCATCATGAAACGCAAAGGTATGCTAAACATTTGTTGACCACCAATTAATATATCTAAACTCACCTTATGAATAAGCATTTTAAAGTTATCAAAATTATAATTTGAAGGAAATTCAAACTCCAAATATTCTGGAATTTTAGCATCACAATCTCTCGTCATACTAACACATAAGGTATTACTTAATTGTGCCTCTTGAAAATCTTCTGTAAAATAACTTACCGCTAAATTACGAGGTATATTAAAGTCACGATTTTGTACTCCAGTTGCTATCAATTGCATAATCGCACCAGACATATCTTTATTAAGTAAGCGTCTTTAAATACTTTTATTCAACATTTGATTTTGCTCAGTATATATATAATGAGCAAAAAACTAGAAAATGGATTATTTATCTTTAGAAGAGATTTAAGAATTGTAGATAATAATGGATTGAATTTTCTCTCTGAATTATGTAATAATATATATACAATTTTTATTTTTACTCCTGAGCAAGTCGGTTCTGGAAATAAATATAAATCTGATAATTCTGTACAGTTTATGATTGAATCATTAGACGATTTATCGTCTCAAATTAAAAAAGGTTGTGGTCACTTGTATACTTTTTATGGTCATAATGAAAAGGTGATTGAGAATTGTATTAAATCTTGGGACATCAATGTTGTCGCATTTAATTTAGATATTACTCCTTATGCTCGTGTAAGGGATGATAAAATAGTTAAAATGTGTCAGCGAATGAAAGTTTTTGTGACTTATACTCCTGATTATTATCTTTGCGAACCAGGCGAAGTGCTGAATGGATCGGGAGAAGCATATGTAAAATTTACGCCTTATTACGAAAAAGCTAAGAAGTTAAAGGTCGAAAAACCTGTTACAAAAAAAGCACATTTTAGATCTTCAGAAACTCATATACCAAATAAAATTACACTTGATTCAGCAATGAAAAAATTTGTTAGAAAGGAAAATCCTGATATTTTAGTTCATGGAGGGAGAACTGAAGCATTGAAACAAATAAGAACCGCCACAAAAAACATAAAGCATTACGCTGAAACCAGAGACGAATTATCGAAACCAACATCGCAGCTCTCTGCCTTCGTCAAATTCGGGAATATAAGCATACGCGAAGTGTATTATGCTTTTAAGTCTAACCACTCCTTTATTCGTCAGCTATATTGGAGAGAATTCTATAGTCAAGTATTATATAATTATCCACACGTATTAGGTCACAGTTTAAATAAAAAATATGATAAAATTAAATGGCATCATAACGAACGACTTTTTGATGCGTGGGCAAAAGGTGTCACGGGCATACCAATTGTAGACGCAAGTCAGAGACAGCTTTTGCAGTCAGGGTGGACACACAATCGTGGGAGAATGATTTCTTCCAGTATATTAACAAAAATATTGTTAATAGATTGGAGGGAAGGTGAACGCTTTTATGCTCAGCATTTGGTAGACTATGATGTAGCAAACAACTCGGGTGGATGGCAGTCTTCATCGGGTGGAGGTAGTGATGCACAACCCTTCTTCAGATATTTTAACCCATATACGCAGTCAAAAGAACACGACCCAAAGTGTGAATATATTAAGACATGGATTGGAGAACTTAAAGATGTTCCAAACGAAGATATCCATAATTGGGATACTGCTTGGGAAAAGCATAAAGATTGTGGATATCCAAAACCTATTGTAGATTATAAAGAGCAAAGAGATAAGTCGATAAACCTTTATAAAAAAGCTTTATACTAAATAATACAAACCAATTTATGTTTTATATTATTTTAACCTTTCACAGAATCAATCCCGACACATTTAGATATATTATGTATTATTTTGTCTTCTTTTTCAATGTCATTATTGCCCGCACCACCCATTGCTTCTAAAACCATCTTATCATATTTATCTGATGTTTTTGATGTGTAATTTTTATAGTCTGGATTTTTCTCTCTAAATTGTGGAAGCAATTTAATATTTCTATTGGCTACACTCTTAATTGCCTTTCTTAGCTTTGTCTTGTTGTCATCTTCTTTTTCCCATTTGTCTTCATCTTTTACATACATTGTCTCCCTTTTCTTATCAGTACAATGAACCGGTCTTTGTGTTACATCTAATGCTTTCAAATTAGTAGTAATAATATTAGAAATTCCGTCTACATAATTTAGTTCTCCAAATTTCTCTAAATCTGATAATTGCAATTTTATTGAGTGTATAAAATCCATTATATTCATAGCATCTTTACATGTCTCGTTTAGAAAAAACTGTAGATTAAATGTTTTGTTATTGTTCATACAATTCGTATTAGTATTTGTATTAGTATTATTTGTGATGTTGTTTGGACCATTTTCTAAAACTTTCATCAGCACGTTGTTTTGTTGTTCTATCATCATGTTTTTGAATTCTGAATTTTCTTTAATTAAGAACATAATAAGCTCATCTTTGTCTGTGATTTGTTTAGCTAACTCTTTTACAATGTCTGTATTGTTATTACTGCATTTCTTAGAATGTTTCCATAAGCCAGACGATGTCTGAAAATGTTTGTTACATTTATTACACGAATGGATGGATGAGCATAAAATAGCATTTCCTGACATTTCCATTTTGGAAATGCTGACACTGGACAAGTGTTTCCGTGACAATAAATGATTATCAAAACTACTTTTCTTGCTAGTTCCATAGTCACAATTTTTACAATAAAATTTCGGGCATAATTTTGGCATAAAAGCATTTCCTAAAGTTTCCATTTGATCCTATTTAGAAAATATTTTTAAGTTTTTTTTTAAAAAAATACAATAACAACTTTTAAAATTCTGGTTTAAATTGTGACGATAATTTTTCAACATCGTGTGGAAATTTTTCGTCAGTAAGGACTTTTTCGGCTATCCGATTTTGGACATTTTTTTTGTCCATTTTAAGAAAGTCAAAATACTTTTCATTTTTTTATATTGAAAAAAACACTACATGTGTAGGAAAGTTTTTTGACCATTTTTTCAGAAAACCAAGAAAAACCCCTACATTATGTAGTGTTTCATAAGTATTTGAGTTATTAATTTTATTTTAATTTATGTATCAAAATAAATGACAGAATTGTATTCCAAAGAAGGGTTCGTATTTAAAAAAAATGAACAAAATAACTACAGTTTATCTTTTGAAATGGAAAATAACAATATAATGTTGTCAAAAATAATTGATTTTAGTTTAGTAAAACTTATTTACGATTTAAACTCGGACATTTATGAAAAAGTAAACTTAAAGATATTAAACGGAAATGAAGCAACTATTAATTTATTAATGAAACATTTATTTGAAGATTTAGGTTTACCACAGCGTTTTTCTTATTTACATATTAAAAAAACAATTCAAGAAAATAATATTATATTTGAGTCACAGACAATAAAATCAGAACGACCAGAAGGTATGCCAGTAGATGCCGAATTAATGGCTATTAAAAATATGATATGCAATTCTAAGATTATCACACCACATAAGATAATATTTACTGTTAATGTTTTATTCGAAAATTATGTGTTAATTCATCCAGTTGTCGAAAAATTAGTTGGACTAATTTTATACAAAATATTTAATAGAGTAAAACAATTTATAGAAAACGTTAGAATGTAAGATATGTTTAAAAAAAATATTAAATCTATAATATTTCTTCTAAATGCGTTTTTAATTTTTGCTAGTGAAATGTTAATATATGGCATATCTGGTAATTATTCTATTTTTATAAACAGATTAACAACGCGATTAGCATCTATTAACATCCTTTATGTTAAAATATTTCAAGCAGTTGCTTTAAATAATAGTTTAATTGACGATAAAATAAACAACCAACTACTTAAATTTACAGATAATGCTCCTTGGAATTATTCTGACATTGATTCAAACCTATTAGCTGAAATGGCAGATAAATATAATATACACTTACTAAACAGTTCGCCAATAAATTCTGGCATGATTTCATTAGTTTTTATAGGCTTTGAAAAAAATGATTCTAGCAAACAAGTAATAATTAAGATGAAACGAAAAAATATTCAAGAACGTCTTGATGATGCTATTAATAATTTATTATTCTTAATGTACATTTTATCATTTATTCCTATTGTAAATAAATATCAATTGTCTGAGGTTGTTACAAAAAATATTGAGATTATTAAGCACCAAACCAATTTTTTGGAAGAAATAGATAATATGGATAAAATTAGAGAGAATTGTAAATATCTTAAATACGTTAAGATACCAACAGCGAATAGAAAAGTAACAGAAGAATATCATAATATCATATTAATGGACCGTATTGAAGGAATGAAAATAAATCAAATTAAAGAAGATGATTATGAACCCTTTGCAAAATTAGTAATAAAATTTGGATTAGTAACAACATTGTTACACGGTGTGACTCATGGTGATTTGCATAGCGGGAATATTTTGTTTATCAAAGATTCTAAAGATACTAAACATCCACATAAAATAGGCGTTATTGATTTTGGAATTATTTATGAAGTCAGTTCACAATATAAAGGATTGTTATTTGATATTTTTACACAAATGTTCGAAAAATCTCCGAGGGAATCGGCTGAGAAATTATTAAATTCAGGAATAATTGACCCGCCTGGAATTTTACAACAAATACCAAAGGAACATTATAATCATATTGTGACTTTCACAGAAGAAATTATAACAGACACTATTAATTCATCAAAAAAAGCTAACCAAGTTCAACTTTATAAATTTGTATCGAAATTAAAAGAATATTTGGCGAAAGATGAATTATGTAATATTGGTATAAGACCAAGTGATGATTTTGTTAAATCACAGCTCGTATTAGCAATGTCTCATGGTGTAACATTGACACTTTGTAAGAGCGATTATATTACGTTGATGGATAAAGTAATAAACGAAATGTTCAAAACAAATATTCTATTATGAGATTAGCCTTAAATATATATTAAATTTATTTAAATATACGTTTGTATTATATATACCCTATTACATTATGCAAGTAACTATTGACAATGTTAATTATAAGTTTATTCCTTCTAGAATATCTACCTTTGATAGCATTAGAAAAAATGAACTAGTACTTAAAAATGATATATATGAAAAATATAATGCTATATCTGAAGTTGAAGGAGAATTAATAATTTGTAACGACCTAAATCAAATGCGACGTTCCGAAAAAAAACTTGTTAAAGAGACATATCAAGATTATTTGAAGTATCTTTCTAAACGCGATATTGCAAAAGATAGATGGATCTATAATATTATTCACAGAATTTCTGAGCAAGAATCCATTTTATACAGAGACGATCTTTGTATTATTATTCCCACTTACGTGTGGAATGGTGTTAGCATTGATAAATTACATATTTTATGCTTACCAACAGATACTGCTTTACGTTCTATTCGTTCGTTAACATCACACCATATTCCTTTACTCGAATATATGAAAAGTATTACATTAAATATTATTAAAGAAAAATATGGATTAGACGAATATTATATAAAAATGTTTTTTCATTATGAGCCATCCACATATCATCTACATATTCACTTTGTAAATGTCGCTCATCATGAAGCTCGTTCATCAGTCGAATATTCACATGAATTAAATAATGTCATTTTTAATTTATCAATTTGTTCTGATTACTATCAACGTGCCATTTTAAATAAAAGAATATAATTTCTATATGGACGCTTTTTTATATTACATCTTACATTTATTTATTCTTTTTAAGTATCCCATTTTGGAAACTCAAATATTTGCGTTATGGATTTTATAGCCCAATTCTATTAGCAACAATTTGGATAATATTTAATGGATTCCTATTAACACTAATTCAGAAGGATTTAGAGCAACGCATATAACACTTTTCACGTGTATTATTAAGAAATCAACAGTAAGAATTAGTTATTATATACTACTTCTAGTAACTATAATTAGTTATATTAGATTATGTCTAAATTAATTTAAAATTGAAATAAATTAAATACTAATTAGTATATTTATACATGGAAACTGAAATATCAACAATGAATCCAACTTTTATATTTGTAGATGGAAGTTATTATTGCTTTTATCGCTATTTCGCGTTGATGCAATGGTGGAAAAATGCTTATCCTGACGAACCACTTGATGACCCGTTTGAGAATGAAAAATTTGTTGAGAAATTTCGCAAAACATTTGTTGACAATTTAGAGCAAATGCCTAAGAAGCTTAAAATTCATAAAGATCTGATTAAACCTATTTTAATTGTTGGCAAAGATTGTAAACGCGATCACATTTGGCGTAATGATATCTTTAAAGATTATAAAGCTAATCGTGCCAATGGACCTGAAGACGGATTTATGGGTGGACCTTTCTTCAAAATGGCTTATGAAGAGGAACTTTTCCAGAAAGGCGGTGCTAAAGCTATTTTAAAACATCCTCGTCTAGAAGCAGACGATTGTATTGCTATTTCTGTTAAGCATTTGCTTGATAAATATCCATTATGTAAAATTTTCATTATAACAAGCGACAGAGACTATTTACAGCTTAACACTCATAATGTAGATTTATTTACACTTACATATAAAAATCTAGCTGATAGCAAAACTGCTACGGGTAATGCAGAAGACGACTTAAAAATCAAAATTCTTATGGGTGATACAAGTGATAATATTCCATCGGTTTTCCCAAAATGTGGTCTAAAAACCGCGCAAAAATGTCTCGAAGATGAAGAATTCTTTAAAAAGAAAATGAACAATAATCCTGCATATTATGAACAATATCGACTTAACGAACAGCTTGTTAGTTTTGACAAAATTCCTGAAATTTACGTTGAAGAATTTATGGCTACTCTAAAAAAGTAAACTATTAAGTAAATAATATAAAAATTTTTTAATTATTATATTATGAATTCAGCTATAACCATACCAGATGATAATGAAATATAAATATCAAAACGTTTGTATTAGACCCATTATCCGTAATAGTTAAATTAGCTATCTTAAGCAATAAACCTGTAGGAACCAAATTGCTAATTCAAAATAATGTTATTTATTTTCAAGAACCAGGACCATTTCAATCTATAGCAAGAATGGTGTATAAATCTAATAAACAGATTTACAATTTATTTATAATCCACTTAATCTGGCTTGTTTATATTTTCTCTCAAAATCATTTGTCGAAAAAACTCCTAGAATTAAAGGCTTATTTTTATGTGCTCAAAATGGCTTGAAAAGACTAATGGATACGTATAAATCTTGTTCTATTATAACGATTACATTGAATTATTATTATTCATTGTTAACAAATCATATGGCACAGACATATAATGATACTATGTTTATGAAAGACAATTTTACACGTTATTATACACAAACAATCAATGATTCATTTAATAAACAATGGACTGATGAAAAAATTAAGGTTGTGTTAGATATTATAACTTTTTTAGGGAAAAACGATAATTCAAATAACGTAAAATCATTAGAAACTATTATGGAAGACATAGATAAAAATAGTCAAACTGTTGTAAACGATAATTTTTAGATATTTATTAACAAATCATCTTTAATAAAATACGCATCACCTTCCCTTGTCCATTGAACAACCATAGTAATAATTTCTACTCCTGAACTTACAGCTTCTTTAAAAGCTTCCCTATATTCAGGGTCAATAATGGATGGCTGAAATCTATTAACATCAGTTCGTTGTATTACATAACACATAATACAACGAGTTTTAGACATTCGTTTAATAAGTGCTAATTCATTAATATGTTTTAATGCACGAGGACTAACAGGGTCTGTGGTTTTTTTTCTGTACCCATCAGGAAAATATGCAACTTTCGTGTTTATATCTCTGTCATCGAAAGACATTTTTTTTCGGTCTTTGACTGTAACATCTTCATAATCAGCAAGTGGAACATTTTTAACTTCCATTATAAATGGGATACCATTCTGGTCTATTCCTGTAAAATCAAACCTAGAATCAACTAAACCAGGAACGTAAATTGTTGTTTCTTTTCTATATTTTTTTACGTTGACCAATTTTGAAAGCAAATTATTTTTAAGAGCAGATTCAGTTAGCTGTTCTGCTAACTTAGGATAAATTCCAACGATAAATTCTTGTTCTTTCTCTCGAATGATAGATAAATAAACACGATATTCACAATGAAGTTTATCATCATTTTTATTAATTTTAGGAACAGGTGCCATCAAAATAGTGGCACCAACATCAGCCAGCCCGCAACAACCAAGAGATGCTGTATGACCTAATATCATATCGCTAGACGAACATATTTTAATATCAGCTACATAAGGTGTTTTAATGTACTTTGATGGTCTTTTGATTACTTCCCCTTCAATCAAATCGTTTAACTTGAGAATTAATGACATTGTTATTGTTACATTTATTTAGTAGGTATTTTAAGTTTTCAATTTTTTTAAAATATATAAATATATTAGTATGAGCACAGGAGAGAAAAAAACACAAGAAACAGTTGTTCCCGACCAGTTAAATATAACAATAAGAACAAGTGTTCCTGGTTATCAACAAATTGAATACAAACCATCAATGACTATTAAAGATAATGACGAAAAAGGTGTTAGGTTTTATCCTTTGATTAAACTAAATCAGTCTACAATAAATAACGTTCCACAAGAATATAGAATAAAACAATTTTTTAATAAAGGTTTGTTCCAGTCATTGCTTATTCATAATGGAGGAACTCCTGCTAAAAATTTAACGCAAGCTACACGTTATGGTTATGTAGATAATAATATAAATGTTACATTAAATTCAATATTTCCAGTAGGTTCGGTGATATATATAGGTAAAAAACCATATGCGATAGCGGATCATCAATGGATAACCGGTGATTGGAGTATAGAAGTTAAACAAAAAAAAAAGGAGATTGATCCAGATAAAGTATATGATCCACAATTATACAGTCAACTGGTAAAAGACGAGATAGTAAGTGGTGAAGAACAATTAAAACAATTGCCTGAAACTGTAATAGTCGGAAGTAATTATTCTGGACCGCCAGTAGCACAAGGAATAAGAAGCGAACCACCAGTTAAACCAAAAGAGATACAACCTGTGGTGACAGAGCCAGTAGTAGTTACACCACCTGTAGCAGTGACGCAGCCTATAGTAACGCAGCCTATAATAACGCAGCCTGTGTCGGAGGAATTGTCGCCTGAAGAACAAAACTTGTTTGATACAATTAAACAAGATTTTAAATTTAGTAATATTAATATTGATTTTTTTAGGAGCTATTTTAAAAATTATATTTATAAAGACGTTGTTAAAAATATATTCAGTCAATTGCCAGATGGGTTTAAAGAAGTTATTAGAAAATTTTATTCTACTGTAACAAACGAACAACCAGGCGTCACAGAAGGATTAAGTAATAAATTATATGAACAATTATGCAATCAAGTAACAATTCTTAAAAGTCCTCAAGATGGAGATTGTTTTTTTAAAGCGGTTGCTGATGGTATAAATATATATAACTATGAAAATCGCGATTCTAAAATATATCGTGTTAATTATGGAAAGACTATGTTATATACAGCAAATGTTATAAGAGAAATAGTAGCCAGACATGTAGAAGAATTAGATGATAAGACTATCAGTGACATGTTATTGACTGTACAAAATCTGGCAGATGATCTAAATGACAAATTTAACCAAGCAATTGAAAATTTAAAGACTAGTTTAAATGTACAAGACCTTACACCAGAACAATATTTAAGTGAACTAAATAATATTTATCATTCAAACACTAATTTTTTGATTTATAATCCAGGTAAAATTCCAATAGATATTAACAAATATAATAAACCATTTAGGGTTTTAGAAAAAAGCGAGATACCTGAATATATTAGGAGTAAAAATTATTGGGCAAATGATATAGCGATTGAAGCTATATGTAGTAAATTAAATATATGCATAATACCTATTGAAAAATATGCACATGAAAAAACAGTTGGAAAAGTAAGAATAAAAACGAGTATAGTAAATAGACTAAAGGCTTTATTGTTAAATAAAACATTAACAAATGAACAGTGTGCAAATAAGGTAATGTTTTTATTTTATCAAAACAATCACTACGAATTAATAGTATTTAATTATATTGTAAAAGAAAGTATAAAAGTACTTTCTAGAGGAAATATACAACAAAAAATATATAATAAAAAAATGTATACAATATTTAAAACAGAAGATTTATTACCGCCATTTCATATTTTAACACTACTTTACGGAACAATATACTCTACAATTGACGAGTCATATAGAAAAGATTTTGGTATTTATGGAGATGAAATGAGGGATATCGGTTCTTCTGTATTAAGAATATCTTCAACTCATAATTGGGAAGTTTTTAAAACTAAATTTGACGATATGTTCCCAAATAATATTTCAATTGATACAAGAATTAAATCAAATAATATATCACAAGTTGTAACTCAAAATGGCGGTGCTGGACCAAATTATCAATACCGTTCTAATTATAAAAAACCATATATTTACTCAAAACCAATTAATATAACAAAAAAAACAGATGAACAAGAATTAGCAAAAATAGCATATATAATAACAATTGATATGGAGGTTTATCCAGGTACATCATTAACACCAGAACAAATAAGTCAATCAAAATGCAATTCAAAATATAATGCTATTAGGAAAGCTTTTTCAGATTTTACAGGGAGACCTTATACAATTCTACCAATATATACTGAGACAAAAAATACTACGAAGAAACATAAAGAACAAATGAAAGGTGGTAAATGTAAAACACGTAAAAAAATTTAATTATTTCTATATTTATTATATGACAGATATAGAAAAAAATATAAAACTACCTGAACCATTAAAAGTGAAACCAAGCATTGTAAAATATTTAGATAAACTGGAAAAGGATGAAGTTATTATTCCTACATTTAGGGGGGAATGAAGTATTAGAATCTTTATTTTATTTACATTTAGCAAATAAATATAAAACAAAATGTATTCTTTCAAAAAAACTTCACCTAAAACAAAAAAGATACTTCCTACAAAAGAAGACAAAAGTTTAATTGATAAATTATAGAATATAAATAATTATAATAATATAATATTGCAAAATAATATATTATTAAACTACTTAAAGAAGTAATTACAAGTATCATCTTGAATTATCGGCTCGTATTTGAATTTGTTTTCGTCCAAGTATTTTTTCACTTCTTCATCATATTTACTGTAAAAATTATAAATATCTCTTGTTAAAACCCAGAGAGAAATTCCAGAAGGAACTGAAATAATACTATATTGATATTGGTCATTTACTACTTCGCCTAATTTAACTACCCAATAAGGTGAGTCTACAGGAACTCCATCTAAATGAACACTAAGCTTACCTGGCTCACTTGCATTTGTATAATAAGCATAACCTGTTATTTGTTCCAATTCATTATTTTTATTAATTTGTGAATTCAATACACTCACATCTCCATTTTCTAATACTCCATATTGAGCTGTCAAACATGTTCCGTATCCTTGAAAAATTACATTTGTTGGTGCTCCGTATACTTGATACCAATTACCTAAATATTTATCAACATCTAATTCATTAACTACGTCTGGAGACTTAAAGCCTCGTAACATTTCACAGTACCCAAGTTGAGAGAACAAACTTAACAAAAATATATTAATAAAACCGAATGCAGAATTTTTAAAATACATTATACTATATATTATATTAATTATTTAGCTATAAGTAGTTTTAATTTATTATTTATTAATTACCATTTTGAAATCTCTCGAAATCAAATTTTGAATAAGCATCTTTTTGAGCCTTTCGCTGTTTCTCCCTCTTTGCTTTCTCTAACACTGCTATTGCTGCAGATAATTCTGGCTCAGAAACTACACCATCTTCATTAGTGTCTATTAATTTATGTAAAACCCTGTATTGATGAGGAACAATACATAACGAACACTCTTCATTAAATAAATAGTCCGAGAGAATTGTAAAAACTGCGGTTAATCCTAAAGCGGTATAAATATCACGAGTACCCATCCATGCCATGGAAAATACCAATAATTGTTTGCTTACTGAATATTTCATATATTCTTCTGTTGATTTGCTAAATTGAATTTGAATAAACTTTGAACCTACGTTGAGAAGTATCATTACTACACCAGCAAAAAATTTACTATTATTTAAATACATTACATGTTGGTTTATATATGAAATACCATTCAACAAAGGTGTAAATATTGTAGTCTTACCGCCTGATTGAAAAATAGGAGGTGGATTATTTATATTTATTGGTCGCGGTGGTTGAGTTGTAGTCATTATACTAAAATAACATATTATTATATTTTTATAATATGCCAAATTTTCTAAAAAGATTTGAAATATCTGTTGACGACTTATCATAAAATCCTTCAAAACTTCTTCTAATATTTCTCTCTAATGGTCTATAATTTTCTTTCAATATTTTTGGAACAAAAGCTTCCTGATTATATGTTTTTGAAAAGGCGCAACTAAAAATAACTATTAATAACAAAAAAAACATTGAATTATACATAAACTTA
>Ga0194116_10001092_pt1 | contig 41156 bp, 38 predicted proteins | sample TA2MahsurfametaG_4_FD_148617 | JGI IMG/M metagenome (GOLD analysis project Ga0194116, IMG submission 148617) | Freshwater microbial communities from Lake Tanganyika, Tanzania - TA2015008 Mahale S9 surface | ecosystem: Environmental > Aquatic > Freshwater > Lake | place: Tanzania: Lake... | reverse complement strand
GAAATAACAGGTGGCGTAATTTACGATATCTGCTATTTTGTTTTTGCAATTGTATTTGTTTCAGGGGTGGAAAGTATTTTGTGTTCTTCAATGGCAGATAGGTTAGCTAAAAACGATAAAACACCGGTTAATCCTGACAAAGAATTTTTCGGGCAAGGAATGGTGCAAATTTTTGTTCCATTGGTGCAAGGATTTCCCTGCACAGGTGCATTGGCACGTACCGCAACAAGTATTAAATCGGGAGCAAGAACCCCGATGGCAGGATATTTTAAAGCCATTTTAAAACTGGTAATGGCGTTTTATTTAGCTCAATATTTGGAATTAGTTCCTATGGCTTGTATTGGCGGTATATTAGTATGGGTAGCAAGCAATATGATAAAACCCGCAGAGATTAAAGAAATAAAGCGTCTCGGAAAATTTGAGTTTTCAATGATGCTTTATACAGCAGTTATGGTGCCGGTCACTGATTTTTTAACCGGTGTGTTGTCGGCACTTATTATTTATTTTATAGTGAAATATGTTTTCAATAAAATAAAGCCGAAGGAAACCAGCCACTAACAGCACCTACCCAAAAGTGGCGGTTCAGTGGTTAAATCAAGCTTTGTGCATCTATCAAAGTTTGTGCTGGTTGACAGTTTTGTGCTCCGAAACCCGCCCGAACGCAAAGCCCGAAAACGTTACGCTTCAGTGTTCATAATCAAACTATTACAAACACATATTTGGCGCAAAAACATGGCCCCAATCAATTTTGGAGAGGGCAAATTAAAAACTTATTTACCCAACTTCATCCTCTTCCAAGTATCGGTTCTGCCGAGTGCCTGAACACCAATGTAGCCGCGGATATCGAGGGTGTTGTTGTCCTTCATTTTTATAACAGACTTGTAGGTGCTGCCGTTTTCAGGATCATAAATGGTGCCATCGCCCCACTCATCGTTGTCTTTGTAGGTAAAGTCTTTCAAAATCCGATAGCCTTTCAGCGGCACGGTACGCATTTTTTCGTCAGGGTTGTTTTTGTCCACCTTGGGCTTACTGGTAGCAGGGTCTATGGGTTCTTTCAGCCAAACAATTTTTCCGTAATATTTGGTGCCGATTTTTTCAATTTTCACACCGGCTTTTCCGCTGCCTGACTGCCATACACCCAGCAGGCGATCGCCACTGGCAGGCGCAAATGCCATGAGCACACACATGAGGGCAGCGCCTAAAACAATACTGATTTTTTTCATATGATTAATCTTTAAATGTAAATTCAAATGTTAGCTTGGCCTTTATTTCGAAAGGCTTTTCCCTGTCCGCTTTTGGAGTCAGATCACAAACCAGAAATTTCTCCTTGTTTTTAAAATGTGCGGAGAGATCCGCCTTTCCGGCGGGTTGTGCTGTAAAGGTTTTTCCTTTTGGCAGCGGATTTTGTACCGCAATTTCTTTGGCTTTGCTGTCACCACCTGCCATCATGTTCAGGGTAAGACTGCTAAAATCAGCAAATCCGGCGGAATCTACAGTTGTAAACGATGCCGAAATCAATTTAACGGCTTCTATATTGGCTTCAGTGGCCTGGTGTTGTTTCATGAAAGCAGCCAACTCTTCTGAAAGCTGATGCTGCAGCGATTCAGGCGATGCCTCAAAAAATGGTCCATCACTTTTGAAGGTAATGTCGAGGGTAATGTTGTCTTTGGTTTGCTTACCGCAAGCACCGAATAGCATTGCTGCAGTGAATAGTAACAGTAGTTTTTTCATGGTATAATTCAAATTTAAGGACTTACAAGGTTGATGGAGAACATGATATAGGGCGCATTACCTGCCTTGTTCTCCATGATATAGGGTTGTGTACCGAAGGGTCCGCGGAAAAACTCATTCTCATCCATGTTGAATGCGGTATTGATGCGGTATCCGGCCTGCAGGCTCATCCAAATAAAGCCGGAAAGGGATTTTTCATAGGTGAAACGCAACCGGGCTTCGCCACGGCGGAGTTCAGAATCTGCCCTGTTTGCAAAGGTTGACCGAAGAAAATAGGTTTGCCCTTCCAGTTCGTAGCCAAACAGCAGCAGGTTTCTGGAATTGAACGTTCTGCGAACGGCTGCCCTTGCGGGAAATAAAGCCTCGATGCCCCATTTGCGGTTGGGGTAGGTGTAATTGTAAAACAACACGGGCACATAATTCAGTTCGCCAACACGATACGTGCGGGAAATACCCAAACCCCACTGCAAGCGGTCGTGTGGGCGTTTTCCATAAACTACAGCGCCGGAAACCCTGGTTTTATTGAGGTACTCGCCAATCTCCGAAAGTCCGAAATTGCCGTTCACATCGCCCTGTGCCTGCATGAGTATAAATCTTTTGGCATCCAAAGGAACAAACAGCGTGGTGGCAAGGCCTGCACTCATCAATCCCTGATTTAATGCGCCCACGAGGTAATCTGTGTTTCGAACTACCATTGTAGTCGGGTAGCCGGTTCCCCTATAGTTGTTTGCCAGATAATTTCCCGCGATGGTCCAGGTGAGGCGGTTTTTGGAAATAACCGGAATATTAAATCCAAGCCGCAAACCCTGACTGCCTTTGGTAAATAATGTTCCAACGGTATCAGCTGCTACCTTCGGAAATCCCGGCATTACTTTCATGTTGATATCATACGCTCCCTGTACATCATAACCAATAGAGATGAGTTTTTGGGGCGACAAATCAAAAATTTTGGTGCTGGCCCAGGGTGCGGCGGCTGTTTCTTCGGGTACCAGGTTGTCGTAAAGGGAAAAGTCCTCTTCAGCGGCAGTGTCTGTAGGAGTTTTCAGCGTGTCGGTTTGAGCAAACGCGGCGCCTCCAAGGAAGAAAATGAATAGAAAAGTAATAATTCTCATGAAGATGTGCAATTTGCTCCTTTTTATTGAATAATCAAAAGAAGAAGGATAAAAACCCTGACTTTAATATTACACAAATTCAGGAAGTAGCTTTTTTCAGCATCCTTTCAATGCGCGCTTCCAATGATTCGTTGCTCATTTGTTCACGAAGGCGGTCTACCATAATTGGAAAGGAAAAAGGCGTGGGTTTATTCAACCGTTTCACGGTAATTTTTTGTTGATTTACCCTGTTCAGTGCCGCACGCAGGCGGTGTTCTTCCAGCTGGTTATACAGCACTTCTTCTTCGGCTTGCCGCAATAAAAGATTTTCAGGTTCGTATTCCTTAAAAACCTCAAAAAACAATCGGGCATTGGCTTGCAGGTGCCTGCCTTTCACGGGTTTTTCGGCTGTGCCTTTGAATACCAGTCCGCTGATGCGGGCAATATCGCTGAATCTTCTTCTGCACATTTCGGTGTAGTTGGTGCTGCTGTAAAGGTCTGAAATCAGGTTTTGCGTATTGAAAACATCCTCTTCCAGGGCTTCTTCCCAGGGTATGGGTTCCGGACACAGCAGTTCAAAACCATAATCGTTCATGGCAATGCTGAACGACGCCGGTTTGATTTGTCCCAGCCTGTAGGCCAGTAGCATAGCCATTCCCTCATTCACCATGCGGCCTTCAAACGGAAAAACAAAAAGGTGAAAACCCTCGGTACTCTCAAAATATTCAATCAGCAATTCATTGTTTGCAGGAATGTGGCTTCTTTCCTGTTGCAGTTCAAACAAGGGTTTCAGGGCTTTTACCTCGTCATCTTCGGGGTTGCTGTGGGTTTCTATTTTTTGCCTGAGGGCAAAACTCAATTCGCTGGTCAGGCTCATTCTGCCGCCCTGCCAGCTGGGGACCAGTCCTTTGGTTTTATTGCTTTTACGAACCAACGCCGTATTGCCTTCCAGCCTTATAAATTCCAGCATACGGCCTGCAAACACAAACACATCGCCTTCTTTCAGCTTGCTGATAAAGTATTCCTCAATACTTCCCAGTCTGGCGCCACCCAATATTTTAACGGATACACTCGTATCGCCGGCGATGGTGCCGATAGAAAGGCGGTGCTGCATGGCAATGCGGCGGCTGATGACTTTGTAATAACCGTTCTCATCCACGATCACCTTGTGAAAATCGTCGTATTGCTGCAGGCCCGAACCGCCCGTGGTAAGGAAAGACAGCATCCATTGCCATTCTTCGCGGGTAAGGGATTCGAAAGCATGGGTTTGAATGATTTCGTTGTAGAGGGTGTCCGTAAAAAAACCTTCGGAAACCGCCAGTGTCATCAGGTATTGGATGAGCACATCCATAGCCCTCACCACCGGAATACGCGATTCTACGCGATCTTCGGCAACGGCCATTTTAAGCGCGGCCGCCTCCAGTAATTCCAGGCTATGGGTAGGAACGAACCAGATATGGCTGGTTTCGCCTGGGCGGTGTCCGCTGCGCCCGGCACGCTGCACAAAACGGGCAACGCCTTTGGGGCTGCCAATCTGGATGACGGTATCTACAGGCCTGAAATCCACGCCCAAATCGAGGCTGCTGGTACATACCACTGCTTTTAGCAAACCGCTGTGCAGGTTTTCTTCCACCCAGTCGCGCACTTCGCGGGTAAGGCTTCCGTGGTGTATCGCCATGCGACCCGCCAGTGATGGCTGCGCTTCCAACAACCGTTGATACCAGATTTCACTTTGGCTGCGTGTGTTGGTAAATATCAGGCAGGTGTTGCTGTTTTCGATGACTGGAATTACTTTGTCCAGCATGGAAATGCCAAGATGCCCGGCCCAGGGAAAGGTTTCGATGGTGTCGGGGAAAACCGTATGTACTTCCGGTCTTTTGGGAGTTTGGCTTTGGATAAAGACAGGTTGTGTCGGTGGCGGCAGCAATACGCGGGCGGCCTCTTCCATATTGCCGATAGTGGCACTGATTCCCCATACTTTCAATTCAGGCCTGATGGCTCGCAGGCGGCTTAGTGCCAGTTCCACCTGCACACCACGCTTGCTTCCCAGCAGTTCGTGCCATTCATCCACCACCATGGCTCCCAGGTTTTTAAACAAATCCGAGTAACCTTTGGAGGCAAGCAACACATGCAGGCTTTCGGGCGTGATGACCAGGCATTGCGGCATATTTCTCTTTTGTTTTGCCCTTTCAGCATTGTCGGTATCGCCGTTGCGCAGGCCCACGACCCAGCCTGTTTGAAGCTCATCGGCTGCAGTTTGTATCGCTGTTCTAATATCGGCACTTAGCGCCTTCAGCGGTGTAATCCATAGTAAATAGAGTCCTTTTATGCCAAAAGATACAAATTTGTGTTCAAGCATGGCGGGAATAGAGAGCGCATAGGTTTTACCACTTCCCGTGGGGGCATTCAGTAAACCGCTTTTTCCTTTCCAGTATGCATCTGCACACTGCTGTTGAAATGGGAAGCACTGCCAGTCTTTGGCAACAAACCAACTGTTGTATACATCTTCTATATTTGTTTTTTGCACCATGCTGGTTTGTTGATTTAAATAACAATCTCCTGAGCCAGGCAGTTTTTATTTGTGCTAAATATTGTATTTATTTGTAATAATCTACCATGAAGAAAACGCTACTGCTACTCATTGCTGTTTTTCTGGGCTTTCAAGCGGCAAAATCACAAACCGGAAAATCACAGGTTGTGATGGTTAATGCCACAGCCAATGCCAACGGAACCATAGGCCTAAAATGGCCGGCAGAAAACTGGTCCGGTACATTTGATATTTACCGCAGAACGCTTGGAACAGCATCCTGGGGTAATGCTTTAACAAGCCTGGTAGGAACCGCTAATACATGGACTGACAACGCCACCAAAAAGGGCGAGAGTTACGAGTATTTGCTCGTAAAGACCAGCGGGGGTAGCACATCTTCACTCGGATATATCTGGGCGGGAAACCTGGTTCCCGAGACACCCTCGCTGGGTGGCATCATCCTGTTGCTTGACAGTGCTTATCTCAAGTCACTGGCCACAGAAATTTCTGCTTTGCAGAAACAATTGAAAGAAGAAGGATGGGTTGTTTCAACGCTTTCGGCAGGTAGGAAAGAAAGTGCACAGACGGTGCGCAACCGCATCATTGCGGAATACAACCGCAGAAATAGCGCTGTTAAAACACTCATGATTATTGGCAGGGTGCCTGTGCCCTACAGTGGTAATTATCTGGCTGCCACAGGTCAGGTGTATCCACCCGACGGGCATCCCGATCACGCCGGAGCCTGGCCTGCAGATGGATATTATGGTGATATGGACGGTGTTTGGACTGATGCGAGTGTTACCAACACTGCAGGTCAAACCCGAAACCACAATAAACCCGGAGATGGTAAGTTTGACCCTACCAAATTCCCGGGAACTGTGGAACTGGAAGTGGGCCGTATTGACTTGTTCGATATGCCGGCTTTCAGCAACAACGACACACTATTGGTTCGCAAGTACCTGCGCCGTAATATGTTATGGAGAACCAACCGCCTTACCACTGTGGAAAGAGCATTAATCGATGACAATTTTGGTTCGCTGAACCTTACCAGCACCGGTTTTCAGAATTTTAGCTGCATGTTTCCCGTTGACAGTATTTTTGAAAACCGCGATTATATCAGTACCATGAAAAGCAACGCCTATCTTTGGAGTTATGGTTGTGGGGGCGGTTCCAATACTTCCTGCAGCGGCATCGGCACCACTTCGAGCTTTGTAGCCGATTCCATGCGGAATATATTTACCATGCTGGCCGGCTCCTACTTTGGCGACTGGGATCAGCAGAACAATATTCTGAGAGCTCCCCTTTGCAATAGCGCCCTAACCAGCGCCTGGGGCGGCATTCCCAAATGGTATGTGCATCACATGGCCTTGGGTAAAAATATTGGTTATGGTGCAAAACTCTCTATGAACAACGTAACGGATTACTGGAATGGTGGTTTCAATATGAGTGATAATAAAGTTCATATGGCACTGCTCGGTGATCCTACACTGAAAATGAGACACCTGGCACCTGTTGCCAAGGTAAATGCCACCAGCCAAAACAATTTGGTAAAACTCAACTGGAGCAAGGCTTTGGGTAAGCATGACGGATACGTGGTTTACCGCTATGATACGGCGGCAAATACCTATTTTAGGGTGAATAAAAACTTTATCATTAAAGATACATTCTATAATGACAGTTCCAATTTTAATAATGGTAAAAACACCTACACCGCAAGGGCCATTCGCCTGGAGACAACTGCTTCAGGAACTTGGTATAACTTGGGTTCAGGGGCTTTTGTGAATGTGAACCACTTAAATACAAGCCGTGTTGTTTCTGCGGAACTGAGGGGAATCAGCATTCACCCCAATCCGGGCTTTGCCGAAATGCAGGTTACCCTGGCTGCAGTGGCAGACAAAGGATGGAAAGTGAGCCTTACCGACCTTACCGGAAGAACTATATCTGAGCAGGAAATCACCCCCGGCAATACTTCAGTAAAAATCAACACTGCTGGGCTTTCTCAGGGTTGCTACATGTTGCTTGTTAGCCATAACGGCAGCTATGTAGCTGCTGAAAAGTGGATTAAGAACTGACAGACTCTTAAGGATTAATACCGCTGTTATTCCTTATCAGCGCCTTTGTTCGATTACCTTTGCGGCCCGGTCATGAAGGAATTGCTTGCACTCAATATTTACTTTAAGCGTTATGCAGGCAAAATGCTGTTTGGCGTTTTCTGTATCGTACTGAGCAACATGGTGGGCGTTTATGTGGCCGTTTTTGTGCGCGAAGGACTGAACGAAGCGGTAGTGCATAGCCGCACAGCCTCTGGACTTGGGGGTGAAGCCCTAATAGGTATTGTGTATGCCTCAGCGGCGGGCTTTGTGGTATTGCTGCTTCTGGCGGCTGCACTGAAAGGTGTATTTATGTACCTGATGCGGCAGAGTATAGTGGTAGTGAGCCGCAAGGTTGAATTTGACCTTAAAAACGACATCTACAACCAATATCAGCGGCTGGGAGTGTCGTTTTACCGCGCGCATTTTACAGGCGATATGATGGCCCGTATTGGCGAAGATGTAAGCAATGTGCGCATGTATGTGGGGCCGGCCGTGATGTATTTTGCAAATATCATTTTTACATTCATTACGGTAATCACGCAAATGATGATGGTCAACACGGAATTAACGCTATGGGTGCTCATTCCACTGCCTCTGCTTAGCTACAGTATTTACCACGTCAGTAAAATTATAAACCGCCGTAATGCCGATATACAAAGCCAGCTAAGCGTGCTTACCACCGCTTCACAGGAAACATTTGCAGGTATTCGGGTTATCAAATCTTTTGGCTCGGAACGTTCATTTTTCGAGGATTTTTCGGCCAAAACAGAAGAATACCGCCGGCTGAATATGCGACTGGCTGTGGTAAACAGCCTGTTTTTCCCACTGATGATATTGCTGGTTGGTATTAGTACACTGATGGTATTGTTTCTGGGCGGTAAGGCTGTTGAGGCGGGCACATTCAGTGCAGGAAATATTGCAGAATTTATCTTGTACCTGAATATGCTGATCTGGCCCGTAGCCAGCCTTGGCTGGACCACTGCACTGGTGCAAAAGGCAGCGGCAAGTCAGAAACGTATCAATGAATTTCTGGACTATCCTGTAGAAGTAGAGTCTGACCATATCCTGCCATTTCAATTCCATCATCAGATTACCTGGCAGAACGTGACATTTACCTATCCGGGGGCCAGGAAACCGGCATTGACGGATATTAACCTGGTGATTCCAAAAGGGAAGATTCTGGGCATAACCGGAAAAACGGGCTGCGGAAAAACCACCATGGCCCAGTTACTAAGCTGTCAGTCTGTACCCGACAGCGGAAAAATCCTTTTTGATGATGTGCCCCCTCTGGATATTTCACGCAGCGATTTTAACCGGCACATTGCCTATGTGCCCCAGGATGTTTTTTTGTTCAGCGATACACTGGCCGGCAACATTGCCTTTGGTGTTGCAGAGGGTGAAGAATCGGAGGAAAAAATAACCGAAGCCGCCATGATGGCCGGTTTGGGGCGGGATATAGCACAATTTCCGCTTGGGTTGAAAACCCTGCTGGGAGAAAGAGGTGTTTTGCTTTCCGGGGGTCAGAAACAGCGGGTTTCCATTGCCAGAGCCTTCATCAAGGACGCTGATTTGTATATTTTTGACGATTGCCTGAGTGCGGTGGATGCCGACACAGAGAAAGAAATCATACAATCCCTCACCAGCAAGCTCGAGGGGAAAACGGCCATTATCATCAGCCATCGGCTGGCATCGCTGCAGGCCGCAGATCATATCATTCTGCTAAATGATGGTGTTATCGAAGAGCAGGGAACTTTTGCCGATCTGGTTAAAGCTGGCGGCAGTTTCACAGAATTGCATCAGCTGCAAGGCCATGGCCAATAATTTTTTACGGTTACAATAATTATATTTTACACAAAAAAAATAATTTTGAAATCTTCGTTTCATTCCCATACATTTGTCCTAAGCACTTGAAAATAAGGAGATACACAATATATGGGAGAAGACTACCGCAACGAACAAGAAGAAATTTTTTCAAAACGAATCAGAGCAGGCAAACGAACCTATTTTTTTGATGTAAAAGCCACCCGCAACAGCGACTATTACATCACCATCACGGAGAGCAAGCGTAGCAAATTTGATGATGGCAACTTCATCAAAACGAAAATTCACTTGTACAAAGAGGATTTTCACAAATTCAGGGATGCACTCCATGAGACCATAGGCCACGTGAAAACCAATCTGCTGCCTGAGTATGATTTTGACGAATACCTAAGCAGGGATTCGGAAGAGCCAAAAGACAGCGAATAATTCACTGCTTTTGTAGAATGATTAGGTGCCAACAGGCGCCCTGGCACTTTATTTTATGCATCTTTGCAGTCATGTTTAAGAAAATTGCTTTGTATGGACTTGCCTACGGATCGGCGGCTACCGCCATGCACCTAATATACTGGTACAGGGACTTGTACCTTACCTCGTCTTTTGGTGCAGTACTGCCCTTGCTGGGAAACGTTGTTTTTACTGGTCTGGCAGTTTGGCAGTTTCTCAAACAGCTGAAAAAAGATTCTGTATCTCCTGTTAATTTGGGTAAAGCGCTTTTTGGCAGCTTGCTTACTTCCTTGCTGGTTGCAATGTGCACAGTGGCGGGGCTGCAACATGTTTTGAAAAACGAACCCGGCAAAATCAAAGCATATACAGCTATTGCCATGAAGCACCAGACTGCCCGCATAGAAAAAGAATTTAAAAAAGAAGAACAGGCAGCCAAAATAGAGGAGGCCAATGCCTACATAAGCAAGCAGCTTGATCCTATGTCAATCAGTGTTTCTCAGATACAGATGTGTTTGAGTACGGGCGTGGTAATTGCGCTGCTGGTATTTGTGCGCAGTGGGCGAAATGCATGAAGAAAATTGCGGGTAAAATATGGCTGGGCTGGGCCGGACTGTGGTTCGCGTCTCTATTTCTGGCAATGTGGCCATTATTTTATGTCTTTCTCTCATTTAAAAAAACATATCCCGTAGCGCACAGACTTCGCAGGGTATGGGGTGTGCTTACCTGTGTTCCCGCAGGCCTGATTCCAGTCATTACCCGTGAGGCAGAAATCCCAAAAGGCCGGCGTATTATTTATTGCGCCAACCACTGCAGTTACCTCGATATCCTAACCTGCGGCACGTATTTACCGGGATTTAATTTTTTCATGGCTAAAATGGAACTAAGCCAGGTTCCCTTGTTCAGCAAATGGTTTGATACATTGGATGTGCCCGTGAAACGGGAAAATCTGCGCAGTTCGCACACTGCCTTTCACCTGGCTGCAGAAAAAATGCGCAACGGTGCGCACATGATTATCTTTCCCGAAGGTAAAATTCCGACCGATACCCCAAAATTACATAAGTTTAAACCGGGTGCGTTCCGTCTTGCAATTGAGCAGGAAGCCGTGATAATTCCCGTAACTTTGCCTGACAATCACAAAAGAATGGATGTGTATTCATGGATAGCGTTTCCCGGCTTGATGCGTATGAATATCCACGAAGCCATTGATACCCGCGGCATGGGTGCGGAGGATGCAGGCAAACTGGAACAAACTGTTTTTGATGTGATGGATACCAACCTAAAAAAGAGAAAGGTTTACGCATGAAAATAACGCCCGAAAAAGTACAGGAACTGGCGGCTTTATGTCGCCTGAAATTTGAAGGTGAGACAGCTGAAAAAATGCGCCGGGATCTGGAAAACATCCTGGAGATGTGTGAAAAACTGAATGAAGTAAACACCGATGGTGTAGAACCCCTGATATACATGACAGACAGGGTAAACAACCTTCGTGAAGACAAAGTGGAGCAGGAAATAACCCACGAGGAAGCGCTGAAAAATGCACCCAAAAAAGACAGCGATTTCTTCCGCGTGCCCAAAGTAATCGGCCAAACTGACTGATGCCGGACAATGCCCTTATATCCCTAACCGGTATTCAAAAACGCTATGAACTGGGCGAACAGATTGTGTATGCACTGCGCGATATCAACCTGGAAATAATAAGGGGTGAATATGTTGCATTGATGGGCCCCAGTGGTTCGGGTAAAAGTACACTGATGAATATCATAGGCTGTCTGGACACTCCCACAGCCGGAACCTATATCCTCAACGGCAAAGAGGTTAGCAGTATGTCAGATGGCGAACTCAGCCATATCCGCAATATGGAAATTGGCTTCGTGTTTCAAACCTTTAACCTGCTGGGAAGGCTAACAGCGCTTGACAATGTGGCTTTACCCCTGGTGTATGCCGGTGTTAGCAAAAAGGAACGCACCGAACGCGCCAAAGCGGCTCTAAATGATGTAGGACTTAGCGACCGTATGAGTCATAAGCCCAATGAGCTAAGCGGAGGACAACGTCAACGTGTAGCTGTGGCAAGATCCCTCATCAATAATCCCAGCATACTGCTGGCCGATGAACCTACCGGAAACCTGGACACCAATACCAGCAAGGAAATCATGGCTTTGTTTGATGAAATTCATGCAAAGGGAAACACCATTATACTGGTAACCCATGAAGAAGATATTGCCCGCTATGCCAAGCGTATGGTGCGGGTGAGGGATGGTGTAATTGAGAACAACGCCCAGTAATTATCTGAGAATAACAAATTCTACCCCGCGGTTTATGGCCCGCCCATCCTCGGTTTCATTGTCTTCCACAGGTTCAGTATCGCCTTTGCCGTTGAATTTCATTCGAACTGTTGAAACCCCCTTTCCTGAAAGGTAATCATACACGGCCTTACCACGCCTGACCGATAGTTTGAGGTTATCATCCGCTTGCCCCTGATTGTCTGTATGACCCGTAATTTCAAGTTTCCAGACAGTATTCTCCATCAGTTGCTCTGCTAGGCTGTCCAGCACAGGGAAAGACTCCGGCAACAAGCGAGCACTACCCGTGGCAAATTGTACATCACGTAAGACAAAGCTCTCCCGTGTTTCTGCTTGTTCAGTAAATGCGGAATCAGGAACACATTCGTCAGTATTACATGGACAGTTCGTGCCGGCCCCTTTTTCCATCAGCACAGGATTTTGGAAGTAGTAATAAATTTCGCCGGAGGTTAATCCGGTAAAGAGGGAATCCAAAGGCCAAAATTTGGTGTTGGCCTTGTGGCTGAACTGCCCAATGTAAACAAATTCCTCCCCACCTGTTGCCACAAATGAACCTGATATCGTCATCCATGAGTCTCTGAGCGCCATGGGGAGGGCCTGGGGTGATAAAACCTTTGAAGGCATATCAGCCAATAAATCACGCGAGAATATTTTATTTAGCTTGGTGTCAGTAAAAACCGCGCCTACACTGTTTATAGCGTAATTATCATCATATTTCAGTTTTACCTGGTAGCGAAAACAATATGTTTTGCCTGCTACCAGCTTCTTTTTCAGTGTGCCTCGAATTACCTCATAATTGACACCGCCTGCACGAAAGCCTAAAAACTGCAATCCAAACTCACGGTAATAGTCGGGTGATTCATTGGCAACACCCCAGCCTTTCATCAGGGCATCGTGAAAAAACAATTTCCCAACACCATCGTCTTTTTTAATGGTATTAAATCCCGGATTTATAATCAGATTTTGCTCCTCAGCTATTGGTTCTGCATTTTGCCCGGTAAGCCCCGCTAAACCCGGAAACATAGTTATAAGTGTGGCGTCTTTCCAGATAATATTTTCCTTTTTAGTTGTAACGTTGGTTTGACCTCTCAGTGCACTGGTATTAATTCCAATTACTCCGGGTATTGGTTTAATGGTTGCAGAATCAACGGTTTTATTTTTTATTTTATTTAAATCAATGGCAAACCCGGGTGCGATTTTGCAATAATCAATGTGTGTTTTTCCGTCGGTAAAAAACAGATTTACATGAGAATCATCTGCCCCAGTCACAAACATGGAATCATCCCCCATTCTGGCCCAGCCACTGTCCAGTACCGTTAATTTAGATTTTTTATCTCTAAAATAGTTAACCACTACAAAGGGTTTACCTTCTTCATTGTACCATGTCCAGTCTCCTGTTCGGTATCCGACACCATCTTCGGCCACATAGTTGCCGGTTTTGAATAATTTTCCGTCGTCGTTGGTAAAATTCCAGGTTCCCTTTCTGTATTCCTGAATCATCCATCCACCGTAGGAAGCTTTTATTTTTTGCTTGCATAAAGTGCCTGTGGCAGTGCCGCCGTCGAGGGTCTGTGTGGTTTTTTTACATTGTCCCCATAGCATACCCTGACAGCAAAAAAGGGCTATGAATACCCAGAGGATTTGTTTATTCAATGGTGAAATAGGGTTAAATTTATGAGGCTCTTTTGTGAAATGATGTCACCTTAACGTGAATATACGGAATTTTATTGAAAATTCCAAATAAAAAGAGCGCTACTTTTTACGGAAACCCAGGCTCACACCATTGATACAATAGCGCAAGCCGGTAGGTTGACCATAGCCATCGTTAAAAACATGCCCAAGGTGACCGCCACAGCGGGCACAAACCACCTCGGTGCGAATCATGCTGTGGCTGTAATCCACGATTTCTTTTACCCTGCTTTTATCCATGGCCTCATAAAAACTTGGCCAGCCACAGCCTGCGTCAAACTTGGTTTCGCTGCGAAACAGTTCATTGCCACAACCCTTGCACACATAGGTCCCGCTGTCCCATACCTGCTCAAACGGGCTGCTAAACGGTCTTTCCGTTCCTTTTTGGCGCAATATCCTGTATTCTTCGGGTGTTAAGCGCTGTTTCCATTCCTCCTCGGTAGCAGGAACCGGCAGTAATGTATCGGGTGTTTCGTTCTGCATGGCTGTGGTATTAGATTGAGCAGGGTTTCTCCCCGATCCGCAGGCAAAAAGCGCTAAACCGCAGCATAGTATCAGGCAAAAACGCATGCTTCAATTATTTACAAAATTAACAACACCGGCAGCCGAAAGGTTTTTAATTCTCCAGGATTAACTTTGTAAACAAATTGAATTATTTCGCACATTACTATTTTGATCACCGGCCCGGAGAAGTGCACCACAACCTGGGCTTGCTGACACCCGACTTTGTGCGAAATTTTCTTCCCGGTATGCGGCTGCAACCGGAACGGTTTCCCGGCCATGACTACCCCGAAACAAATTCTCTTCATCTGGGAACCCTTAAACATGTTGAGCGTGATAAACGCTTCCACCAATCAGGCTTTTTCAAAGACATTATCCCTGAAATAGGCAAAATCATCAAACCGGTTTTTGAGGAGCACAACATACCCCGCACCTGGTTTGCCGCCCATTTGATTGCAGAGCTGATGATAGACCGCATTCTGATTAAACAGGAAACGGATTTGATTGCCCGGTTTTATAAAGAACTGGAGCAAACCCGGCCTGAGGTAATTGATGCGTACTTGATATCGCTTAACATTAACACTACCGAAGAATTTAACAAACGCCTGCAGCGTTTTTGCGAGCTTCGATACCTCATGCAGTATGTGCACAATCCGGCATTTGCCTTCTCGCTGAGCCGAATCTATATGTATGCCCGTGTGAGCCCGGAGTGGACAGAGCAGCAAAACCTTGGAGTTCAATCAGTTTTGGATGAAGCAGAAAGTCTTATTTTTGTGACCATGCCCCGTCTGATGGAGGAAATGTCATGAGATACATTGGTTTATGGCTTTTGCTGATTTTATCCCAGCAGCTTTCGGCACAGAGCAGCCGTAAGTATGTGAACGAGTTTATGCATGTAGGAGCAGGTGCAAGGCAGTTTGGCATGGGCAAAACCGGTGCTGCCGGCACTTCAGATGTTTACAGCACCTACTGGAATCCGGCGGGACTGGCAGAGCAGACCGATAAAATTCAGGTGGGCTTTATGCACAATTTCTATTTTCAGAACATTGCCAACTTTGATTACCTAACCCTGGGAATTAAATCTTCAAAAAACAAGGTGTTTGGCTTTTCTGTATTGCGTTTTGGCGTGGACGGCATACTAAACACCCTGGATCTTATCCGCAACGGAGAAATCAACTACGACCGGGTTACCACTTTTTCGGCCTCAGATTATGCCTTTATTGGTACCTATGCCCAGCAGACAAGACCGGTGCGCAAGACAGATGTGCTGGTGAGCTGGGGCGGCAATGTAAAACTCATTCACCGAAAGGTGGGAGAATTTGCCACAGCATGGGGTTTTGGGCTGGATGCAGGCTTCAAAATCCGCGATTACAAGGGTAAATGGGGATTTGGGGTCAATGCAAAGGATATTACTACCACCTTCAACAGCTGGAACTTTACATTTACCAACAACCAGAAAGATATTCTGTACCTGACAGGAAATACCATACCCAAAAACAGCCTGGAACTCGCATTGCCACGACTTAATGCGGGCGGTTTTTATCGGTTTACAAAAAATAAATTTGAGTTGCTTGGAGAAGCCAACCTGGATATAACTACCGATGGTAAAAGGAATACGCTACTAAAAACAGGATTAATCAGTGCAGATCCTCGCCTCGGAATTGAGGCAGGCATTAGGGAAGATGCCAAAAAATTCCGCCTGATGGTGCGCGCCGGTGTTTCTCAGTTTCAGCGCGAAACTCGCAGTAACGGTACTTATGGCCTCACCCTGCAACCCAGCACGGGTATTGGTGTTGAAATAGACAGACTTAAACTGGATTATGCACTGGCAGGTTTTGGTGCCTCAGGTACCGGGCTCTATAGCAATATAATATCCCTGAGTATTGGCATTAACGGGCAAGCCAAATAACCCTATAAAAGCCAGTCTTTGAGCTGATTGCCATACAGAGAGAGCAATAGCAATATCAGCAGAATGCTATGGAGCAGTCCTTTAATCCGCTGTCCTTTTTCACCCAGCAAAAAATATGCGGCATACAGGGCCATACCGCTGTTTGCAATGGTAATATAATGCCGCAAATGGTCATATTTAATCAGGATAATAAAAATAGCGAAGGCAAAAAAGGCTATGGATACAAGGTTGATACGGCGGGTTTTAATGTTGTTTTTGAAATAGTTTAATCCGGATTTCAGCAGTCCGGCAAAGGTTAGCAGAAAAAAGAACGTCATCGCCACATAACGCATAAACGCCTTGTCCAGCTTGATATTCAAATTGTATTTAGGTATTGGAAAATCAAATGGCTGATCGGTTAGAAAATGAAATGACCAGATCATTCCAAGCGGAATAAGCGTTCCGGTAATGATAGCAAGAAGATCGCGCGGACCCACATTTTTAAATATTATCGTTGCGACCAGCAACATGATTGGCGCTCCCAGATATTCGGTAACAAAATATGAACCTAACGTTAGCAATGCTGTGGCATAGAAAAGCAATGTCGGGCTTCGGTCACTTTGGTGCATGCGAAAAAGAAAGACAAAGGCACCAATGACAAAATAATTAGAAACCATTAGGGGGTTGATGTGCAGGTTTTCAGGGAAGATGCTGTTGGCCAAAATAAATAGCCATGCAGGCATGAATGTGTGTGTATAAAGCACATCATGTTCATTACATAGCTTGTTAAATATCATGGCTTGTGTAAAAACTACCAAAAATCCCAGTAACAGAGACAACCAGGGCCATTGTCTAACAGCATTGAAAAAATGCCCAAATACCACGCCATTCAAAGGTTCCGGACTGCTTACCGTGAATGCAACAGCAGGTATACGCAGAAGTAATGCGCCTACAAATACCGCAAAAACTGCAGAGGGACCAATATGTTTGAAATACTTTAGCACTAATCCGCAGTAACTTTCATCAGCATCAGTTGTTTATCCATATTCAGCGATACTACAAAACGGTTATAGCCAACCTGCCTTCCTTCCTGCGGAATGAATCCTGTATATACCTCATCGCTGTTGAACAATACCTTCTGCAAAATTGCACCCTTTTGGTCTACACTCAAATGCATTACCCTATTATTTTGTGTGGCATTATCATTATACAACAATTGCGCAGTGCTATCACAAACATAAATGGCAATTCCATTATAAAATCCTGCACCTGCAAAACCGCTTTGACGTTTGTGAATCACCCGAAACCACTCCATTTCTGCCATGGCATTCGTGGACAATAGCAATACATCATCGTAGTGATATACATTTTTGCTGCTGGTTTGGGGAATACCATTGATGTAGAAGGTTTCCAGATGCTGGGTGATATAAAACTTTTCTGCAATAATTAGGTTTCCTCCATCGCTGCGTGGCACAATTTTCCGAATAAACATATTTTCCGGAATTCGGCCTTTTTCCTGAGCCGATGCGCCTATAAGTTCGCTTACAAGGCCCGACGAAAAGGTGGTACGGGCAAGCAGTTCAGTGCGCCCTTCCTGAATGGTGTCGTGCAGCGATAAGATCAGGGTTCCACCACTTCTTTCTTCTTTGTTTTCATCCCAAAACCCGCTAAAAACAAACCTGTTTGCAAATTCATCCCTAACCAGTTCCTCGCCATTTATGTGAAAGGAGGAGGCATTGATGGGAAAAAGCGGTTTAAACCGCTCTTTATCGCCAAAGGCAGCGAAAAAACGAATGGGTGAGCGACGGCCGGATTCATCATCAAACGTTACTGCACAGGCATGCTGCCCTTCGTTTCCAAGCGAAGCTTCCTGTACGTTCACCAGCCTGCTGCTGAATGGAATCAGGCACTCCTGTTGCCATTTTTGGTGTGTTGGCAGGTGAAAAAGGGTGATTCCCAATTTTTGCAATCCCTGTTCCGATACCTGCTCGGTCCAAATGGCGCACCATTGCCTGTTTATGCTGTACTCGGCGGTAACGGCTTCTGCCGATTCCAGGCCGGGAACTATGCCCAAACTGCCGGCAAATTCCTTATCAAGGCCGGGTGAGATCATTCTGTATTGCAGAAATGTCTGTTGTTTAATCCTCTCCAGATACAGCATACAAATACCACTATCCCAGGTGAAAAGTTTGATTAGGCGGCCACGCTTACCAAGCTCTATGGGCTTTTCCTGCAGGTATTCCAGGCTGTGGTTTACCCGGATTACCGTAAAATTTTTTCGCATATCCGCATCGCGGTAATTCATTAGGTAAATACCCGCGGCATTTTCCCCCACCACACGATAATGGCTGTATATGGACTTTCCACCCGGCAAGGCGTTCAGCGTGACCTTTTGCGCCAAAAGATTTGCCGAGCCCAATAGAAACCATATTGCGATTATGCGTATCAACCTGATTTCAAAATTCGCGTTCCCATGCGGCATTGCCAAACCAAAAGGGTAATTTTGCCCATAATCATGGGCAAAAACAAGGAAACCCTTCATTCTACCGAGAAAAAACAGGAGTATGCTGTGCTGGTAGGAGTGGATTTTCCTGCTCAGGAAGGCCGTTTGCACGAATATCTCGATGAACTGGAGCAGTTGGTTTCCTCGGCCGGTGCCATCACACGGAAGCGCTTTACCCAAAAATTGCCCCATCCCCATCCCAAAACCTATCTGGGCACAGGCAAGCTGGAAGAACTGGTGCTGTGGGTGAAAGAACACAACGTGGATATGGTTGTGTTTGACGATGAACTGAGCCCCAGCCAGATTCGCAACCTGGAGCAGGATATGCCCGATGTGAAGGTACTAAGCCGCACCCATCTGATTCTGGACATATTTGCCCGCAATGCCAAAACAGCGCAGGCCAAAATACAGGTGGAACTTGCCCAGAGCGTGTTTCTGCTGCCCCGCCTTACCCGCATGTGGACACACTTGAGCCGTCAGAAAGGGGGTATCGGGCTGAGAGGTCCCGGTGAAACTGAAATTGAAACCGACCGCCGTGCGCTGCGCAACAAAATCAGCGTACTGAAGGAAAAACTGGCGCATATTGAAAAAACATCCAGAACACAGCGTGCATCCAGAGAAGGCATGTACCGTGTGGCCTTGGTAGGCTATACCAACGTGGGCAAAAGCACCATCATGAACCTGCTGAGCAAAGCCGAAGTACTGGTAGAAAACAAGCTGTTTGCCACGCTGGATGCCACGGTGCGAAAACTTGTATTGCCACACCCCACGGACGAACTGAAAACCATGCCTATCCTGCTAAGCGATACGGTAGGATTTATACGAAAACTCCCCACGCAGCTGGTAGAAAGCTTCAAAAGCACGCTGGCAGAGGCACTGGAGGCCGATTTACTGGTGCATGTGGTAGACATCAGCAGTCCGCATTTTGAGGAGCAGATGCGCTCGGTGAAGGAAACCCTGCTGGCCATTGGTGCGGGCAACAAACCCGAGCTGGTAGTGTTCAATAAAATTGATGCTTTCCGCGGCGCCCCAGATGATTTTTATGTAGGACAAACCGGTCTCACCGCCACACAATTTGAAAAAGGCTGGATAGCCAAGGAGAACGCACCTGCGGTATTTATTTCTGCCACCGGCAAAGACAATGTGGATGCGCTGAAAAAAGGACTGACGGAGTTGCTGCTGAAGTTGAGGGAGTAATATAGAATCTTATGCCATTCCCCTTCACACCCTAACAACAAGCCGAACAACTGCGAAAACCGCACGGAGAGGGCGCTGAAGCCATCGCTGCCTATATGCGTGAACTAAACGGGGCGCTGTATGCACATGTGGTTAAATTGCTTTTGCCAGAAAAAGAAAAACAGTTACTGGAAATAGGTTTTGGTGAAGGCCTTGTGCCTGAAATACTATATCAGCAGAATAAATCACTGCATTACAACGGTATCGATTTTTCATATGAAATGGTGGCCATGGCTACCTCCAAAAACATTCCCGGAGCCCGCTTTTTGTTGGGGGAAGTTGCCACTATGCCGTTTACAGACCAAACATTTGATGTTTGTTTTGGCATCAATGTGGTGTATTTATGGGAAAACCCCGAAAAGGAACTTGCCGAAATCATGCGGGTACTAAAACCAGGCGGCATGCTAATGCTGGGGTATCGCCCCAAAACCTATATGCAGGCTATCCCTTTTACCCAATTTGGTTTTACGCTTTACGAAATTTCAGACTTGGAAGAATTGTTGTCAAAACACGGTTTTGAAAAAATCACCACCCAAACAGAGGAAGAGCCGGACCGCATCATCGCGGGAAAGATACAACCCATGCAGCACGCGGTTATTGAGGCGTACAAACCCGGCTAATCTCAATATACGAAAAATTACCGAATTTTCCAAATAAATCGGGTAAGTTTGCAATACCATGAACATACGCATGCCTTTTAACCTGAACCAGTGGATTGAGGAAAACAAGCACCTGCTGAAACCACCGGTGGCCAACAAAAACCTGTATCCCGAAGGCACCGACTACATCGTGATGATTGTGGGAGGTCCAAATGCCCGCAAAGATTACCACTACAATGAAACCGAAGAGCTGTTTTACCAGCTGGAAGGCGAAGCCCTTATCAAAATTCAGGTGGATGGTAAATGCGTGGAAGTGCCGCTGAAGGCAGGCGATATGTACCTGCATCCTGCCGGTGTGCCGCACAGTCCCGGGCGCATGGCCGGGGGCGTGGGGCTTGTTATTGAGCGCGTGCGCGAAAACAAAGGCTATAAAGATGGGTTGCTATGGTTTTGCGATAAATGCAACACCAAGCTGCACGAAACCTATTTTGAATTACAGAATATAGAAACTGATTTTCTGCCCCATTTTAAGCATTATTATGGTTCCGAGTATTTGCGTACCTGTAAAACCTGCGGACATGTAATGGAAGCGGATCCGCGGTTTGTGTAGGATTAAACCGGCGTGAAATTTCTCTCCTTTTTACTGCTATCCCTGTCTGTCCTTGCCCTGAGGGCACAGGTAGTGAATACGGGTTTCGTAGATACTGCCGGCGGTGAACACCTGGGTAAGATTACCCTGGGTGCCTGTGTGGACGTGTATGCCAACAGCAGTGGGGCAGGGAATACTTTGCCGTATATGGTTTCTTCTGCTAATAACAACACATTTGCCGTAAACCTTGCCATGCTCGATATTCGCTACCAGACAGCAGGAATTCGGGCGCGGCTGGTGCCCGCTTTTGGGACATATATGAATGCCAACCTGGCCAACGAACCCGGTACACTAAAAAACCTGCTTGAGGCCAGTGTGGGAGTGCGTTTGTCAAAAAAACACAACCTGTGGATGGATGCCGGTATTTTGGGTTCGCCATATACCAACGAAAATCCCGTGAGCAAAGACCAGATTATGTATACAAGGTCGCTATCGGCCGAGAATTCGCCGTATTACCTCAGCGGCGTAAAACTGGGATTGCCGTTGCGGAAGAATGTGCGTTTTTACACCTACATCATCAATGGTTGGCAGCAGATTCAAGACAACAACGCCCATTTGGCCCTGGGAACCCAGTTGGAATGGCAGGTGGGTAAAAACCATCTTATCAACTGGAACACCTACATTGGTAACGAAGAAAGCCAGGCACAACCGCAATTCGATACCCGGTTTTTTACCGATTTATACTGGATTGGAAGGTTCGGCAAAAAATGGGATGCCTCTGTCTGTGTTTATGCGGGCAGGCAGCGCTACTCCAACTATAGGTATGACAGCCTTATGCCGCCACCCGATCATGGCAGTTTTCGATTTAAAACATGGTGGAATGCGAATGCACAGCTGAAATACGCATTTACCTCCAAAATATCATTGTCGGGCCGGGTGGAATGGTTTAGTGACGGGTACAATATTTTTCAAACACCACTGTATCATGCTGATAAGGGCTACCGAACAGGTAGCTATGGGTTTTGCCTGAATAGAAAAGTGGAAGAGCACGCTTTGCTGCGCTTGGAATACCGACGTTTTTTTACCAACAGTGATGCCATTTCCATATATCCTTTTGATCTTGGCTACCGCGATAACCTGGATGTGGTGAGTGTGGCCATGTGTGTATGGTTTTGATAGCCACAGTATGCCATTTTCCCTGACACTCAGTCAAACAGGGCCATGATGTTCCACAACTCCGGCAGGGTTGTGTAAACCCACAATTGCATAGCTCTGCCTTACATTTGCACCATGATTATCGACATCAAGGGCAAAACAGCTGTGGTATGTGGAAGCACCGCCGGCATCGGTAAAGCCGCAGCTATGGAACTGGCGGCCTCCGGAGCCTCCGTGATTCTATTGGCCCGCAACGAAGAAAAACTCAAGCAAACCCTTGCTGAACTGCCCGGCACTGGCCATAGCTATGCCATTGCCGATTTCAGCAACAATGCACAGGTAGCCGAAACTGCAGGGCGCATTGCTTCGGAACATACCGTTCACATTTTGGTAAACAACACCGGTGGTCCGCCCGCAGGGCCCGCCCACACCGCCCACACCGCTGCTTTTATAGAGGCGTTTCAGAACCACCTCATCAACAACCACAACCTTTCACAAGCTTTTATACCGGGTATGAAAGCCACCGGATACGGCCGCATTATTAACGTTATCAGCACCAGCGTCAAGGTGCCCTTGCCAAACCTGGGTGTGAGCAATACCATTCGCGGTGCCGTGGGCAACTGGTCAAAAACCTTGGCCAATGAACTCGCTGCCTTCGGCATTACTGTAAACAATGTATTGCCCGGAGCTACGGAAACCGAGCGCCTGAGCAGCATAATCGAAAATAAAAGTGCTAAAACCGGCACCGAAATCGATGCAGTAAAGGCCGAGATGCTGCACGAAATTCCAGCTGGCCGTTTTGGCAAACCCCAGGAAGTTGCCAATGCCATCTGTTTTTTGGCCTCTGACAAAGCCTCCTATATCAACGGAACCAACGTGGTGGTAGACGGAGGCCGTACTGCCTGCCTGTAAACCGCATGAAATCCTGGATACAAGCATTTCGGCTGAAAACCCTTCCCCTGGCAGTGAGCGGTATTGCCCTTGGTGCTGCCCTGGCTGGCATGCACGGCAAGTTTAGCAGCATTGTGTTTCTGTTGGCATCGCTCACGGCCGTGAGTTTGCAAATACTCAGCAACCTGGCCAACGATTACGGTGATTTTATGAAGGGCACCGATAAGGCCGCTAACCGTACCGATCGAGCCCTGACCTCGGGCAGTATTGCCCCGCAGCAAATGAAAACCGCGCTAATGGTCAATGGATTGGTGGCGCTGGTACTTGGATTATTACTGCTTTATATATACTTGCCCAACCTGCAATCCTTCGGAATTTTCCTTGCCCTCGGTATCTTAGGCATCCTGGCCGCGTTGGGTTATACCCTGGGCAAACGTGCCTTTGGTTACTCCGGGCTGGGAGATGTGGTGGTGTTTATTTTTTTTGGTCCTGTAGCTGTATGCGGCACATTTTACCTCATGGCAGGCATCCTGATGCCCCAGATTTGGCTGGCGGCTATGGGTATGGGTTTGCTGAGTGCGGCTGTATTAAATGTAAACAACATGCGCGACACCGAAACAGATAACCTGTCGGGTAAACTTACCCTGGCCTTGCGGATGGGTAAGCGCCTGTCTTTGATGTACCATAAAGCCTTGGTTTTGCTGGGTTTTATTTTCGTATTTGCCAGTTTTTTGAGCGAAGGAGGTAGTTTGCAAATCCGTCCAAACCTTACTGAACCCATGCTGTTGTTGCTGGTGTATGCCCCAGTTATCTTGTTGCTTACGCGCCATACTAACCGGGTTTCTGAACTGAATAATCAAATAGCACCCACAACCCCTGAAGCCCGTGCGCCTTGGAATGCGGAACTTAAAAACCTCAGCCTTACCATATTGCTGCTGGTGACCATGTATGCTCTCACGGTGTGGCTGTTTGTGGGGTAGGCACAGGCCTGTGAATATCAACAAATAACCCTAACAGGCTCAGACACCCGCATTCTAAGGCGCCATTCCATGGGCCATAGGTTGTTCCATTGGTGGCGGTTGGCATTCACAAAACCCATAGAGACATCGTTCCACACCACCCGGTGCAAACCCTCTTTCCTATTTGTGTTGGGCAGGGATTCGCGTCGCAGAAAGGCCATCACTTCAGCATTATTGAGGATTAATTCAGGCCATTCACCGGATTTACCATGCTGCAAAAGCGCCACGGCTGTATCCGGTTTCCATTTTCCATGAAACACCTGTCCTATGGGTGTTCCTGCGGCATAAATGCCCGGCAGCTCTGCCAACAGTTGATGCCATGCATCCGGGTTTGGGGTGAACATGCCCCAAAGGCCTTGCGGGGTTTCCACGGCGTGCATGTTTTGGGGCAATCCGGCAAACGTGGCGGAGGTCGCTTTTATCCGTTGTTTTCCGTGCGATTTTGCTTTTGAGCCCGCCCCGGTTTTTTGCATCACAGCCACAAAAAAACCCTCGCCCATTGTCTTGTGTGGCAACGCCCTGTACATTCCCTCTTGCAGCGAATAAAAGGCCTCCTTGCCCAAAAAATCGGGCTGCAGGATGTTTGCTCCAAGGTCTGCGGCCAGTTTGTTTACATTGTCTTCGTTTTCAGCGGTATTGAAGGTGCAGGTGCTGTATATCAAGTAACCGCCCGGGGCTATGGCCGGCCATATATCGGTTACAATGCGCTGTTGCCTTTCGGCGCAAAGTTTTACGTTGTTTTCGCTCCATTCATTGATGGCGGCAGGGTCTTTGCGAAACATCCCCTCGCCACTGCAGGGTAGGTCGGCTACCACAATATCAAAGTGGGCTTCGCTATTTCCAAAACGCGATGCATCCGCTTTTGTAACGATATGATTGGCAGCACCCCATTTGCATAGATTTTCGGACAGTATGGGCGTGCGCGTGCCGATCACTTCATTTGCCACAAGGATATCGCCCTCCCTGAGCACTGAAGCCACGTGCGTGCTTTTACCGCCAGGAGCAGCGCACAAATCCAGGATTATAGCGGTTTCGGGCAAGGCAGCAAGCAAGCCCTTTACAATGCTGCCTTCCACCATACTGGCCGCCTCCTGCACGTAGTAATGCCCGGCATGAAAGGCAGGATCGGCAGCAAACAAAGGCCTTTCGGGAAGGTAATAGCCGTGCTCACACCAGGGAACAGCGGATGCGGATGTTGGTTTCAGCCCGGTTTTTTGGGTATTTACCCGAATGCTTACCGGTGCAGGCGTTTGCAGAGCCTCTAACAATGCATTTACCTCTTCTTTCGGATGGGTAGATTGCAGGGATTTTATAAAGGCAGCCGGAAACAAATTATTAAACTGTTGCTTTAATTATACCCGATATAAATCATTCACCCGTATCAATCTCCACCGTGTTGCCAGCAGTTTCCGTTCGGGCTTTTGGTCATGCGTGTGCACCGTCCTCCGTTTTTTGTGGAAGCACCACACTGTACTGCATCGCCCGCCTTAGCAGTGGGCTTTTTTCCGCCGGATTGTGTGCTTGTGCTCCATTTCCAGCAGGGCAGACAAATATTGGATTCGAGTGTGTTTTCATCTTTGTCGGGCAGGGCGGGGAAAAAATCTATTCCTGTAAGGCGCTCCACGCTGTCGATGGTAACGGCAAATTGCGTCAGCGGCAGCGAAGAGCCTGCATTGGGCAATACAAATCCAAGCGCCTTGTATTCGGGCATGCGGTAATCCAGTATGACCTTGTAGTATAGTTTAGGTACTGAAACCTTGTTAGCCCCTATGGCGGGCAGGCCGGGTTTTAACACCGGGCCGGTCACCACATAAACAGCACCATTGTTGCGGGCCCACACACGCACTTGTCCTTCCAGCCGTTTCCACACGCCGCGGTTAAAGGCGGCAACCTGCGGGCTCATATTGCTGTAGTAAAACGATTCTGCCATGGAAGAAAGCGAATAGCCCAGATCGGCGGCGGGCGCCAGGTGTCCGCGGTCATATCCCGAGTGCAGGTAATCTTCATCGGCGGCGGTGCCTGTGGTTACCAGCGGGTCCTTCATAAAAACATCGCCCCTTTCAAACGATTTTTGGGTTTCTTCGGCGGTGAGTTCATAGGCCACCCAGTCGGCCTGTTCGTGTTCTTCGTTGTAAACCAGCGCAAATCCGGTGTGGTAAACGATGTGTTGACCGAGTTTTAAGGCCGGAAATTCAACCGGATGGGGTTGTTGAGCTGTGTCTTTGGGTGCTTGCGTGGCTTGTACCTGACCATGACCTGCAAACAACGAGCAAACCAAAAAAGCTATGATGCCGCGGACAAACATCAACGCAAATTAAGGGCTTTGGTCGTTATTTTGTACTTAGCAGCTTAACAATATAAGAACCTGTTGCTTATTCTACCTTCAGCAATTTCTCCTGTTGGTGTTTTCCATCGGCAGTAAAAGTAACCGTAAATATTCCCGGCTTAAATCTGGACAAATTTATTCGGTTGCCATTAAAAGTTCCCACGCAGCGCCCAGCAGTATTGTAAATACGGCCGTTTTCAACTGTTTCGGCAAGCACAAACGCAAAATCTCCTGCCGGGTTGGGGTTGATAAAAGAATTTTTCGATTCCAATGGCTTTATGCCAATGTTATTGTTCTCGCAAAGCCTTTTTGAATAAGGATTTTTCTCCAATTCCACACCGTGAGTTAAATCCTTGCCCGTAAAACCTGAAAAGTCAGTAGGGTAAAACTCATAGCGAAAAACAGTGTTGGTTCCCGGGGCATTACCTTGTGCCAATAATCCCGCACTGCTGAAGGGGTTGACATATGACTACACCGTATTGTTGATGCTGTCTGTTTCTATGGCAGTTCCTTTTAATCCATGTGTAGTAAGCAGGTTGCCGTTTTTAAGCAGATAGCTTCCGCAAACCACAGCGGAATAGAATGAGGTAGGATTTGTTGCCTTGTATTTTTCAATTCCGGATGCAGGTAGATATGCTTTACCGGGTTGTATGGTGTATTTGTTGTTAATGTCTAATGGAGGTGCCACCATGTCGACGGTGCTGTACGGCCCTCCGGGTCTACCTTGCCCGTTATTGAACACCAAAAACTTACCGGAATGAGGCAAGCCTTGTTTAATCCAATGGGCGTGGTGAGGAACATACAGTCTTTGTTCCTGAGGAGTTCCCCTGCCATATGCCTCAGGATTGCCCCATCGGTACAGAAAATCGCCACCCTTACCCCAGCGTCCGCCGGAATGTCCGCTCGCTTCAATCAGGTTAGTGCTGTGGTCAATAACATAAAATTCGCCCAGACTTCTTGAAATAATTACAATTTGGTCAAGTCCGGGATTATAGTCAATGCCATTTAGGTGGAGCCAGTCGCGGCCAATATCCGCTGCATCGTAGTAATTTATATCCAGCAGCTCGGGATGCTCGTCAGGAGAGCCATATCCGGGTTTCGTAGAACTTGTGTTTTGTATGGTTTGGTCCCACAAACGCCATTCCCACACAATATCTGCATCATTGGTGTCTTTGGGTTGGATTTCTATTATACGCTCAAAAAAATATCTGTTTTGCCCAGTGGAAAAGTCCTTCCAAGTGCTTCGGCCTCAGCAGCGGTTTTTCTAATCCATACAATAGCCAGAATATTTCCATTGGGCAATTCTGCAATATCATGGTGAAGGGACTCATTGCTGTCCGTAAGAGCCCAGCGCAATATACGGTTGCCGGCCCAGTCAAATTTTTCGATGACTCCGCCACAACCCAGCGCCATGTATGGATTAAAGACCGAAATTGTACGTATTAAACTGCCATCGCGGCCAAGTATACAGGCTGTTCCTGGCATGCCGCCACCCTCCCATGTCTTCACAACCCGACCGCAATCATCCAGCAAGTATGAGTTTTTAGCCTGGTTTACCATAGGCGACAACAAGTAATACCCTTTTTGATGATTGGTTTCCTGGTGTTTTGTTAAACCAACCGTGCGTTGCTGCGATTTAATTTTGATTGCGAAAGCAATCAAAAAGGCCCACAGCAAGCCTTGTTTTTTTGGAGTAGTAATTCATCCTCGTTCTCGCTCTTCTCTTTCAAATATAAGCAAAAGCCACACTATTGATATTTCCCCTATCTCGCAATGCTCAGCATGAGCAACAATGTGATGAACATCAACATGTTGCAAAAGTCATTTTATTGTCATTTGTTTTCTTTCATTTTTTTGGGGTGATTTATACCTTGATTTTTCGTTTATCCAACAACGCTGCTCATGTTGTATTTTTGCTGCGCATGAAAACTGCACTCATTACCGGGATAACCGGACAGGATGGCGCCTACCTCGCCGAATTTTTGCTGAAAAAAGGTTACACCGTACATGGTATAAAGCGTCGAAGCTCGCTGTTCAATACTGAGCGTATAGATCATATTTATGAGGATCCACACATGCCGGGGGCTAAAATGCACCTGCACTATGGCGATCTTACCGACTCTACCAACCTCATCCGCATCATACAGGAAGTACAACCTGATGAAATTTATAATTTGGCAGCACAGAGTCATGTGCAGGTGAGCTTTGAAACCCCGGAATACACAGCCAACAGTGACGCACTGGGAACCTTGCGCATTCTGGAAGCTGTGCGTATTTTGGGATTGACCAACAAAACCCGTATTTACCAGGCCAGTACTTCTGAGTTGTATGGTTTGGTACAGGCTGTTCCGCAGAGTGAAACCACGCCGTTCTATCCGCGTAGTCCGTATGCTGTAGCCAAGATGTACGCCTATTGGATTACGGTTAACTACCGCGAGGCCTATAAGATGTATGCCTGCAATGGTATTTTGTTCAACCATGAAAGTCCCATCCGCGGAGAAACTTTTGTAACACGCAAAATCACCCGGGCTGCGGCACGAATTGCACTGGGATTGCAGGAAAAACTATATCTGGGAAATTTAAACAGTAAACGCGACTGGGGCCATGCCAAGGATTATGTAGAGGCCATGTACCTGATTCTGCAACAGGATAATCCCGAAGATTTTGTCATAGCCACCGGACAAACCACAGAAATCCGTGATTTTGTGCGCAAAGCTTTCAGCGAAGTGGGTTTGGGTATTGAATTTCATGGCAATGGCGCGGAAGAAAAAGGCGTTTTGGGTTTTGTAGACGAACAAAAAGCTTCGGCTTGCGGCCTTGATACTGCCTATCTGAGGCCCGGAAAAGAACTGGTATGCGTGGATCCCCGCTATTTCAGACCCACCGAAGTGGATTTGCTGCTGGGGGATGCCACCAAAGCCAAAGAGAAACTTGGCTGGACACCCCGCCATTCGTTGGACGACCTTGTAAAAGACATGATGCAGAGCGATTTGCAGCTCATGAAAAAAGAAGATTACCTGCGCAAAGGGGGCTTCTATACACGCAATTATTTTGAATAATGGCGGGGATAGAGATTTGAAAACTTTGCAAAAGTTGTCAAATCTTGCAAAAAAATATACCTGCAGTGCGCTATATTAAGAAAAAAGCATTATTTTCGCAGCCCATTTTACGAACACATGCATCTGACAACCCAACAGAAAAAAGAAATCTTTGCCAAGTTCGGCGGTAATGAAAAGAATACCGGCAGCACCGAAGCACAGGTTGCCATGTTTACCGAGCGTATCAACTACATCAGCGGCCATTTGAAAGGTCAGCGCAAGGACAAAAGTGCCGAGCGCGCCCTGATAACCCTGGTAGGTAAGCGTCGCAGTCTGCTGAATTATCTGGCCAAGAAAGACATTTTTAAGTATCGCGCACTCATCAAGGAACTAGGCATCAGGAAGTAATATTCCCGCCTCGTCACCTTTGACCCCTTAATAAGAAAAGCCCCGCACGCCTTCCGGCGTATCGGGGCTTTTTACGTAAATAAAACTATGCTAAATATACAAAAAACCCAATTTGACACCGGCGATGGTAAAATCATCGAAATAGAAACCGGTCGTCTGGCCCGCCAAGCCCATGGCAGCTGCGTACTGAAAGTAGGCAAAACCATGATTCTGGCTACGGTAGTAAGCAACTACGATGCCCGCGAAGGCATTGACTTTTTACCGCTGAGTGTTGATTACCAGGAAAAATTTGCCGCAGTAGGCCGCATCCCCGGCAGTTTTCACCGCCGCGAAGCCAAACTCACCGATTATGAGGTGCTGATTTCACGCCTGGTGGACCGTTGTCTGCGCCCGTTGTTTCCCGAGGATTACCACGGTGATACCCAGGTGAACCTGTTCCTTATTAGTTCCGATGAGAACATTCTGCCCGATACTTATGTGGGCCTTGCCGCCAGTACCGCTTTGATGTTGACCGACATTCCATTCCAGGGCCCCATCAGCGAAGTGCGTGTAGGCCGCATCGATGGTAAGTTTGTGATCAATCCTACCAAAGAAGAACTGGAGAAATCAGACATCGACATGCTGGTTGGTGGTACCGCCCACGACATCAACATGGTGGAAGGTGAAATGGACGAAGTTTCTGAGGCCGACTTTCTGGAAGCCCTGAAATTCGGTCATAATGCCATCAAGCACCAGTGCGCCGAGCAGATCAAGTTTGTGGAAATGCTGGGTGGTCGCAAGCAAGCCCGCGAGTACAACCACGAAACCAACGACGAAGAACTGCGCAAGCAGGTTATTGCCGATTGCAGTGCTGAACTTCGTAAAGTGGCCGAGAGCGGCAGTGCCAAAAGCGACCGCCACGAGGCTTTCCGTGCCATTTTGGATCAGTACCTTACCCGCTTTGAAGGTGCAGAAGATGCTGATCTGAAAAAGAGCTTGGTAAAGAAATATTTCCACGAGGCCGAATACCACGTAATGCGCGACATGATACTGGAAACCGGCCGCCGCCTCGATGGCAGAAGTTCTACCCAGATTCGTCCTATCAACTGCGTGGTGGATTACCTCCCCGCAGCGCACGGCAGTTCGGTGTTTACCCGCGGTGAAACCCAGTCGCTGACCAGCGTAACACTGGGCAGCAAAATGGATGAGCAGTTGTTGGATGCACCTATGCTTTATGGCTACAGCCGTTTCATGCTGCACTACAATTTCCCCGGTTTTTCTACTGGTGAAGTTCGCCCAAACAGAGGCCCCGGCCGCCGCGAAATTGGCCACGGTAACCTGGCATTGCGCGGTATCAAGAAGATGGTGCCCAACGATGTTCCTTATGTACTGCGCATTGTGAGCGACATTCTGGAAAGTAACGGTTCCAGCTCTATGGCTACCGTATGTGCTGGTTCTATGGCCCTTATGGATGCCGGCATTCCCATCAAAAAAGCGGTGAGTGGAATCGCCATGGGCCTGATCAGCAAGGAAGGTTCTGATAAATATGCAATTCTCAGCGACATCCTGGGCGATGAAGATCACCTGGGCGATATGGACTTTAAGGTAGTAGGTACAACCGAAGGTATCACCGCTTGCCAGATGGATATCAAAATTAATGGTCTGAAGTGGGACATGGTTTACCAGGCACTGCAACAAGCCCGCGAAGGCAGACTGCACATTTTGGGAGAAATGGGCAAGGCAATTACCGCCCCACGTGCTGAGATGAAGCCCCATGCACCCCGTCTAGAAGTAATAGAGATTGAAAAAGAATACATCGGTGCCGTAATTGGTCCGGGTGGTAAGGTAGTACAGGATATTCAGGCTAAATCCGGAGCCAAAGTGGCCATAGAAGAGCGCGACGGCAAAGGATTTGTGGAAATATTCTCCAGCAATGGCGAGGCCATGCGCATCGCCAGCGGCATGGTAAGGGCTATTGTAGCCGTGCCTGAAGTAGGGGAGACCTACCATGGAACTGTGAAAAATATCATGGATTTCGGTGCATTTGTGGAATTTATGCCCGGCAAAGACGGCTTGCTGCACATCAGCGAAATTACCTGGGAACGTCTCGGTAGCATGGAAGGCGTGCTGAAAGAAGGCGATAAGCTGGATGTGAAACTTATCGAAATTGACAAGAAGACCGGTAAGTTCCGTCTCAGCCGCAAGGTGTTGCTTTCAAAGCCTGAAGGCTATGTGGAGCCTGCACCGCGTGAGCGCCGTGAAGGTGGCGGAGATCGCGGGCCCCGTCGCGAGCATCGCGATGATCGTGGACCCAGAAGGGATTCATAACCATACAGATTACCAAACAAAAAAGACTGCTCTCACAGCGGTCTTTTTTGTTAATAATTAATTTATCGTAATATTGCGGTATCTATCGTATTATTGCGATTATATAATCATGGGAACAACCAAATCTGAAGAATTTAGCGTACGCGACAATCGCATTGCTGATTTTGCCAAAGCCCTTGCTCATCCGGCGAGAATTGCCATATTGCGGGTGTTGGCAGAAAGAGAAAAATGTGTATGCGGAGACTTCGTGGAAGAAATTCCCTTATCGCAAAGTACCGTTAGCCAACACCTGAAAGAACTCAAATCTGCCGGTCTCATTAAAGGTGAAATTGAAGGTTCCAAAATCTGTTATTGTATCGATGCTGAGAACTGGAAAAAAATGAATAAGACATTCAAAAAATTCTTTAAAACCTTTGACCCGGACTAGCCCCCTGATTGCTGACGAAAAAGAAGATTTTGGTGTTGTGCACGGGCAACTCCTGCCGGAGCCAGATGGCACATGGTTACTTGGTGATTATGGGTAACGAAAAAGTGGATGTTTACAGCGCCGGTGTGGAAACCCACGGAGTAAATCCCAAAGCCATATCCATTATGGAAGCAGACGGCATTGATATCAGCGGTCACACCAGTAACCATTTGGATGAATACAGAAACATTGAATTTGAATATGTAATTACGGTTTGCGACCATGCCAAAGAGCGGTGTCCCTGGTTTCCCAACAGGGCTGTTCTTTTCCATGAAAATTTTCCGGATCCGGCCAGGGCCAAAGGCTCGGAAGAGGAAGTCCACAAAGCATTCGAACACACCCGTAACCTGATTAAAACCTATTGCAGGGAATTTATAAACCAACACATAAACATTTGAAAACATGCCCGGCAATAAAAGACTTGGATTTTTAGACCGTTATCTCACTTTATGGATTTTTCTTGCCATGGCAGCAGGTGTAGGCATAGGTGTTGTTTTCCCTTCAGTTCCCGAACTTATTCAGGGAATGGGAGACGGCACCACTAACTCACCGCTGGCTATTGGACTCATTTTAATGATGTATCCGCCGCTGGCGAAAGTGCGCTATGAGAAAATTCCGGCTTTGTTTGCCAATAAGGGCTTGTTTTTGTCCAACATGATTATCACATGGGTGGTGGGTCCCTTGCTCATGTTCTTCCTCAGCGGACTGTTTCTAAACGATTATCCTGAATACATGTCAGGCCTGATTTTAATTGGAATAGCACCCTGCATTGCCATGGTAATTGTATGGAATGAACTGGCAGATGGTAACCGTGAATACATTGCTGCGCTGGTGGGAATAAATAGTGTGTTGCAGTTGTTGCTCTTCAGTATTTACGCGTGGTTTTTTCTGGGAAAACTGCCAACAGTTTTTGGTCGGAATTCCATTCAGGTAGTTATCGGCATTGGTGAAATTGCCAAAACGGTGGGCATTTACCTGGGAATACCTTTTTTAATGGGTGTGGTTAGCCGTTACGGCTTGATTGCATTAAAGGGAGAGGCATGGTTTAATCAGAAATATATTCCTCGAATTTCGCCTATTACCTTAACAGCCTTACTTCTTACCATCGTTTTAATGTTTTCCTTAAAAGGAGAACTCATGGTTAAACTTCCGCTGGATGTGGTTCGCGTAGCCATTCCCTTGGTGTTGTATTTCTGCATCATGTTTGGGTTGATGTTTTTTGTAGCCAAAAAACTGGGGGCTGCCTACCCGGAAACAGCATCGGTTTCCTTTTCTGCTGCCGGCAATAATTTTGAACTAGCCATTGCCGTTGCGGTTGGTGTTTTTGGTTTGAACAGCGGACAGGCGTTTGCCGGGGTAATCGGTCCGCTGGTGGAAGTGCCGGTGTTAATTCTTATGGTGCGGCTGGCGTTTGTGCTGAAGAAACGCTGGTTTTAACTTTATCTGCGAGAAGCTGGTACATACAAATCATCCAGATTAGGATGCAGGGAAACACTTTGAGTTGCCAGGTTTCTACAATGAGCATACGCAAGGCTTTTGGGTAAATATCTGAAGGTCCAAGGCAGGTGAAGATCATCACCGTAACCAAGATGGCAGTATGCCACGTTTTCCTTTCGGCAATCGTAAAATACCACAAAAACACACCCGCTACCGCAATAATAAATGTAGCGCTTTCAGCCATATGGTTAAATATAACCAGCCAGATAAGCCAGGATGCGGCATAAATGGTTCTGAAACTGCGATCACTGAATCGTTTCCAAAACAACAATGGAATAAATTGGAGGAGAAGCCCGCCCAGCACGATACCATTTTTATCGGGTTGCCAGCCAAACCAGCTTTTAAGCCATCCCATGACGCTGTATTTAACAAAAAAGCCGTGGTCGCCGGAAATGAGTCCGAAATATTCGCGGTAATGCTGAATAAGTCTTTCCCAGCCGCCAAAGGGTAGGGGCAAAACAAACAATCCAAGCATCACAGCTGCCGCTGCAGGCAAGGCTTTCAGGCGTTGCGGATACAGTAAAACAAGGGCAAAAAACAATATGCCGAACAGCTTGATAAAAACAGTGAGCGCAATAAAAAATACCGGCAAAAGCGTTTTGCCTTTTTCCAAATGTATATAAGCCAGTATCAGAAGTCCGGCTATCAGTAAATTGCTCTGGCTATTGGTGGTGGTGGTAAAAATTTCAGGAATGGACAGCAAGCCAAATCCCAGCTCACGAACGGGTGGTAGCTTCAACTTTTTTATGGCAAAGAGAAATACCAGCAAATTCAGCAGGTTCCAAAGTGTGAGTCCAACTCCTAGCGGCAATAAGGAGAGCGGCGCAAAAAACAGGGCAAATGTGGGCGAGTACTTAAATACATCGTATTGTGCCGGGCAGATAAAAGAGTGCGTTTCGGGATATTGTGCATATAGGTTTTTACCGTCCAATAAGTGATAAAAACTATTGCTGAAAACGATGTAATTATTATACGCTGTAACTTTTCCTTCAAATCCGGGCATGTCTTTTCCCGGAGCATAATATCCACGAATGCTGATAAAGGTCGCCAGCAAGGCATATATGGCGACTAAAAACCATCTGCTGAAAATGATATTCTTTCCCGACAGCATCCTGCGGCAAAATAACGGTATTAAAACAGAACTGCCATAAAAGAACAAGACCCGGCCAAAAGACCGGGCCTTGCAAGCTATGAAAACTTAAATCTACCCCGCTGCAAAATTGGGGCTAAAACATTGATGTTAGAACAATTATGGTTAAAATCCATAGCTTATATGTTACACAAAAAACCACCTTTGTTCAATTTATTACTTCAACGTTTTGCGAATGATTGCTTTGAAAAATTAAAATCATCTTTGAAGCAACATAAGTTACTTTTAAAATCGCTTTTTCATGCTGAAATTCGCAGTCACATTCGGTCATGGTTTCAAACAATGGTTGAATGTCAATTGTTAAATAAGCTAGAACACAATAAACAATGGATAATCAAAATCATAGCAATGGAGAAAGCAAGTGTCCTTTCTCAGGAAAAATGGTAAGTCCCAGCGCAGGACGTGGAACGCGCAACCGTGATTGGTGGCCCAATCAGTTGCCTATGGGCATTTTGCGCATGCATTCAAAACTGTCCAATCCCTTGGAAGATGGTTTTAATTATGCAGAAGCTTTCAAATCCATTGATTTGAACGAAGTGAAAAAAGACATCAACGACCTGATGACTAAGTCTCAGGACTGGTGGCCCGCCGATTACGGTCATTACGGACCTCTGTTTATCCGCATGGCATGGCACAGTGCAGGCACCTACCGAATCTCTGACGGTCGTGGTGGTGCAGGTGCCGGAACCCAGCGTTTTGCGCCCCTGAACAGCTGGCCCGACAACACCAACCTGGATAAAGCCCGCTTGCTGTTGTGGCCTGTGAAACAGAAGTACGGTAACAAACTTTCCTGGGCAGATTTGATGATTCTGGCAGGCAACTGCGCCCTGGAATCCATGGGTTTCAATACCTTCGGATTTGGCGGAGGCCGCGAGGATGTATGGGAGCCAGAGGAAGATATTTACTGGGGTTCTGAAGCCGAATGGCTGGCCGACAAGCGCTATACCGGCGACCGTGAACTGGAAGGGCCGCTGGCAGCTGTGCAGATGGGTTTGATTTACGTAAATCCGCAGGGCCCTAACGGCAACCCCGATCCGATTGCTGCTGCCCGCGACATTCGCGAAACTTTCCGCCGCATGGCCATGAACGATGAAGAAACCGTGGCGCTGATTGCAGGTGGTCACACTTTTGGTAAGGCACACGGTGCCGGGGATGCCGGAAAGTACGTGGGTAAAGAGCCCGCAGGTGCATCGATTGAAGAACAAAGCATGGGTTGGAAAAACACCATGGGATCCGGCAATGCCGAAAACACCATCACCAGCGGCCTGGAAGGCGCCTGGACTACCACACCCACAAAATGGAGCAACAACTATTTTGAAAACCTGTTTGGTTACGAATGGGAACTCACTGAAAGCCCCGCAGGAGCCAAGCAGTGGCGCCCCAAGGGCGGTGTCGGCGCCGGTGCTGTGCCTGATGCGCACGTAGCGGGCAAAACCCATGCGCCCATGATGCTTACTACGGATTTGTCGTTGCGCATGGACCCTGCGTATGAAAAAATCTCGCGCCGTTTCTATGAGAATCCCGACCAGTTTGCCGATGCGTTTGCCCGTGCCTGGTTTAAGCTAACCCACCGCGATATGGGCCCCAAGCGCCGTTACCTGGGACCTGAAGTGCCTGCTGAGGAACTCATCTGGCAAGATCCAATTCCTGCAGTGAACCACGATTTGGTGGATGCAAACGATATCGCCCATCTTAAAAATCAGATATTATCATCAGGACTGACCGTTTCTCAGCTGGTAAGCACCGCCTGGGCTTCGGCGTCTACCTACAGAAATTCGGACAAGCGCGGTGGTGCCAATGGTGCCCGCGTGCGTCTGGCGCCCCAGAAATTCTGGGAAGTAAATAATCCTTCGCAGCTGGGTAGCGCACTCGACAAGCTGGAAAGCATGCAGCATGCGTTCAACAGCGCTCAGAGTGGAAACAAGCGTATTTCACTGGCCGATATGATTGTACTGGGCGGATGTGCCGCTGTGGAGAAAGCCGCTGCCGATGCGGGCCATAATGTGAGCGTGCCCTTCACCCCCGGCCGCATGGATGCTAGCGCAGCGCAAACTGACGTAGAATCATTTGCCGTGCTTGAGCCCATGGGAGACGGTTTCCGCAACTATAAAAAAGCAGGATACCGTGCTTCTGCTGAAGAAATGCTGGTAGACAAAACACAGCTCCTAACACTGACCGCGCCTGAAATGACCGCGCTGGTGGGTGGAATGCGTGTGCTGAACACCAACTGGGACAATTCAAAGCATGGTTTGTTCACCCACAATCCCGGCAAGCTCAGCAACGATTTCTTTGTGAACCTGCTGGATTTTGGCACCACCTGGAAAGCCACGGACCATGCGCAGGAGCAGTTTGAAGGCACTGACCGCAAGACCGGTGCCGTAAAATGGACGGCTACCCGCGCTGACCTCATTTTCGGTTCCAACTCAGAACTGAGGGCCATTGCTGAAGTGTATGCCTGTGCCGATGGCCACCAGAAATTCATCAAAGACTTTGTGGCCGCCTGGAACAAGGTGATGAATGCGGATATGGCATAAAATTATTAGGTTTTATGATAAAAAGGGCTTTTCGAAGCGGATTGGTACCCTCTTCGAGCCCTTTTTTTATTGGAAACCTTAGGGAGGTAAATAAACCGTTTGCCTATTTTTGCCCAACACATGATCAAAAAACTCTTATTGGGATTAATGGCCATTTGCAATCTTGCTGCAACAGCTCAGGATACCTTAAACATAGACACCCTGCTGATTTTTGACGGCAGAACCCGCGGTCCCCTTTCCCAAAGCAGTTCCATTGCCCGCATTGATGCAAAAACCCTGCAACAGGCCCCTGTCCATAGTGTGGAAGACTTCCTCGATTATCTTCCCTGGCTGGATTTGCGCAGCCGTGGAAACATGGGCGTACAAGGAGATTTGAGCATTCGTGGCGGCAATTACGAGCAAACCCTCATCATGCTTGACGGTGTACCCATGACCGATGCACAGACCGGCCACCATAACCTAAATCTGCTCTTACCCCCGGAAATGTATGGCAGCATGGAAATCAGCGCAAACGGAGCATCCCGTATTTACGGCCCAAAAGCCATGTCGGGTGCGGTAAATTTCACAACACAGCTTCCCGACAGAAACAGTGCAATTGCTTCTGTATTTGGCGGGGAAAACGGGTTTAAACGGCTGGCTGCCGGTGCTTCCGGTTACTACAAAGGATGGGGAGCGGGTATTTCTGGCCAAACCCTTTCTCACAATGGCTTTACAACCAATACCGATATGGAACAAAACAGCTTATTTGGTCAGCTTTACCGCAAGGATAAGGCAGGCAAAATATGGATGAATGCGGGAATTGGTAACAAGCGCTTTGGTGCACAGAATTTTTACAGCAGCCGCTTTCCCTTGCAGCAGGAATACACCCAAACCCGCCTGATTACCGTGAACTGGGAATATTACTGGGGTAAATGGCAGTGGGTGGGAAATTCCTATTACCGCTACAACCACGATCGGTTTGAACTTTACCGTGAAGGTGAAGGGCGGTATCAGCGAAGTGGAAAACGCTATGTGCGAGGCACCGACACAACCCCTGCCTGGTATGCAGGACACAACTACCACCAAAGCATAGCCCGGGGCGGAATGAACAACATTTCACGGAGATTGGGTGTGCACAATGTATCCATTGGCCTGGAATACCGTTCGGAATTTGTGCGCAGCAACGTGCTTGGTGAGCCGGGCGATACATTGGAAGTGCCATTCGGGTCCGATGGTGCGCGGTTTACACGCAGCGCAAGGCGCGAAAACTGGAGTGTTTACCTGGAAGACAAAATACAATGGAACAACTGGGTAGTGTCCGGCGGTATTTTGATAAACCGCAATTCTGCCTTTGGCAATGGTGTTTTTCCGGGAATTGAAGTGGTCAAAACACTCAAAAAAGTGCCTGTTTATATTTTTGCCTCTGCCAACAAGGGTTTCAGGCTGCCAACCTACACCGATTTATATTACAACATTGGGGGTGCTAAAGGCAGTAAACTGCTGAAACCCGAAGAGGCGGTTTGCTACGAACTGGGAACACGCTTCATGTATAAAAAGCATAATTTCAGAATTGCCGGATTTGCCCGCGATGGCAAAAATCTGATAGACTGGGTGCGCTTTAATGGCAGCAATGTGGATTCAGCGGCAAACCTCACGCAGGTGTTTTATTTCGGTGTTGATGGTTATTGGGAATACGTGCCCAAAAAGCCGCTGGCTGGGGTTTTACAGAAGATTGGTGCCGGATTTCTTGTTATGAATGCCGATAAAAAAAGCGATGGATTTCAGAGTTTTTATGCACTGGACTTTATTGGCCAAAAATATACCTTGCAGGCTGACTGGAAACTGCACAAGAACATCAACCTGACAACGCTGGGATATTTGCAAAAGCGGATGGGCGGATATAAAAAACCGGGAGCTACGATAGAAACGGCCTATCCGCATGCATTTGCCATGGATTTGCGGCTTACGGCTACCGTAAAAAAGCTAAAATTATTTGCCGAAGTCACCAACGTATTTGACAGCCCCATGATGGACCTGGGCAATTTGCAGTTGCCGGGGTGTTGGATAAAGGCCGGCATTACAGCGGCAGTAGGGCGTTGATGGGTTTGGAGCTTCGCGCGTGCGCGCCTGAACGAAAACCTAGAAGGTCTTAAGACCTGGTAGGTCTGGCATCCGTTACGAAATACTCCGTAACTTCGCATCGTGACCCGCGAAGAACTGGTATACCAAATCTTTTCAAAAAACAGCTACCTCTGTACCGGACTGGATACGGAAATGGGAAAACTGCCTATCCATCTGCCCAAAAACGGCGATGCCATGGTGGAGTTTAACCGGCAGATTATCAATGCTACATTGCCATACAGCGTTTCCTATAAAATAAATACCGCATTTTATGAGCAGTATGGTGCCCGCGGCTGGGAGTGGATGGAACAAACCCTGGATTATTTACCAAAGTCTGTTTTTCGAATTGCCGACGCCAAACGCGGCGACATTGGAAATACCAGCACCATGTATGCACGGGCGTTTTTCGAAGCCCTCAGTTTTGATGCGGTTACCGTGGCGCCTTACATGGGCAAAGACAGCTTGAGGCCCTTTCTGGAATTCAAGGACAAATGGATCATTTGTCTCGCACTCACCAGCAACCCCGGACATGCGGATTTTCAGATGCAAGGGTATGAAGGTAAAAAGCTTTACGAACGTGTAATAGAAACGGTTTGCAAGTGGGGAAACCCTGACAACCTGATGTTTGTGGTGGGGGCTACCCGCGCAGATTATGTGGCAGAAATCCGAAAAACAATACCCGAACATTTTCTGCTGGTGCCCGGTGTGGGTGCCCAGGGCGGCAGTTTGTCCGATATTAGCCGGGCCGGACTCAACAAGGATGCGGGTTTGCTGGTAAACAGTTCCCGCGGTATTTTATATGCCTCTTCTGGCGAAGATTTTGCGGAGGCCGCCGCTGAAGAAGCCCGCAAACTGCAGACGGTAATGGCCCAACACCTGGCCGATATAAAGCACTAACATGGAAAACAGCATCACCCGGCTTCTTGGCATTGAATTTCCCATCATACAAGGCGGAATGATTTGGTGCAGCGGCTGGGAACTGGCATCGGCGGTCAGCAATGCCGGCGGACTCGGACTCATCGGCAGCGGCAGCATGTATCCCGATATCCTGCGCTACCATATTCAGCAGTGCAAAGCCCATACAGATAAGCCTTTTGGCGTGAATGTTCCTCTGTTGTATCCCAACATCGAGGAGCACATGAACATCATTGCCGAAGAAGGCGTGAAAATCGTGTTTACAAGCGCCGGAAACCCTGCTACATGGACGCCCTGGATGAAAGAGCGCGGCATAACCGTGGTGCACGTGGTGGCCA
>Ga0194116_10001086_pt1 | contig 41275 bp, 38 predicted proteins | sample TA2MahsurfametaG_4_FD_148617 | JGI IMG/M metagenome (GOLD analysis project Ga0194116, IMG submission 148617) | Freshwater microbial communities from Lake Tanganyika, Tanzania - TA2015008 Mahale S9 surface | ecosystem: Environmental > Aquatic > Freshwater > Lake | place: Tanzania: Lake... | reverse complement strand
CCATCGTCGTAATATGATTTTGTATCTCTAATTTTTCCCGCTTTGACGGTTAATTTCTTTTCATTTTTCCAATCTTGAAAAACTAAATGTTGTGGAAGTTCAAGTTTTAATATGGCGGAAAGCTTGTCGTAGTCTTTATTTAAAACCGATATATCCAAATCATCGTCCCACGGAATAAACCCATTGTGTCTGACTGCGCCCAGAAGTGTCCCGTAATCTATCCAATAAGGAATAGTATATTTATCACAAATAGAAGATACAGACACCAAAATTTGAAGCATCCGCAGTTGCGCCTTTCTAAGTTCTGTATTTTCACCATTGTAAACTGAAAAATCTTCAAGCATTTCAGGGTCTAATTATTTCGTAGTGTATAGCGTATGCAGACTGGATCTTCATTTTTATAAATTGAAAAACCACGATTTTCCTCAATTCGTTCAATTTTAAAATATTTTCTCAGTTTCTCGGAAAGATAAGTTTCCGAATAGAGCATTCTAAAGTGTTCTTCGCCAACAGATGACTTGAAAAAAGTTTCAATTTTTTCTTTATCGGAAATACCTTTTGCTGAACGTGTTTCAATAAAAATATATTGGGTTTTCTTCGCTTGTTTTATTTGATCCAAAAGAATATCCATATCTCTTTCTTTTAGCGCGTGCACAATAAATCTTAAATAGATCAGTTGGAAATTGGTATAGTTAAAGTCTAAAATATTTTCTCTCAAAAACACGGGTATTTCAGCATTTGGCTGAACAGAAATATCGATTCCTGTTGATTCGATCCCATTTCGCGAGAAATAAAAAGTATCTCTTCCATTTCCGCAGGCCACATCGAGCAATTTGAGGTGATTAAGTTGATTTTTTTGAATGTATGCTAAAGTTTCTCTCGCAAAATTACTCTCATCCTGAGGAGCAAGATTTTTTTTGTAAAAATCATCCCAATATTCTTTTATCTCCATTTTACAACTGTTCTGAAATTTGGTTAAACGGTTAAAAATTCCCTTCTAATGAAAATAGCTTTTTCTCCCTTTTTATACTCCTGCCACTCTTCTTTCTTCATCACGCGATACACTGCATCCGAACATCCTGGTATCAATCGATCGTGTAGTTCAAGTACAATTATTTTTACTTTTTTCAACCAATTTTCACTGTTTTTACTAAAAATTTCTTTTTCCGAACCTTCAATGTCTATTTTTAAAATATCAACTTGATCGACTCCCGAGTTCGACAATATTTCATCCAAAGTTACGGCCTTTATTCCATTTGCATCCGATTCGTGCGTTTCTGCTACCGTAAAAGCCCATTTTTCAGAATGGGAATCAGTGATTTTCAAAAGTGTATTTTTTGACCAAATTGCCGCGTTTATTCGCTTAATGTTGGGATGTAATTCTGTATTTTGTTCTAAAATTTCATAGTTAGAGGCCTCGGGCTCTATCGAAATAATTTGAGCATCAGGAAAGCGAGAGGTATAATAAAGTGATGATAATCCAATGTAAGCTCCAGTATCAATAATTAGTTTTGGATTTATATCGATTGGGAGTTTAAATTCTTTAAAAAGAAAAATATCTCGAAATACATAATGGTCGGAGGTATTCGGGCGGATAGTTAATCTTTTGAACTTAAATCTGTAAACTAAAATGAGGCATTTTGTGAGTAGCTTCAATAAAAATTCAACAAGAGGCCTCGGAATTTTTTTGGTTATTTTAGACATGAAAAAGATCCTAATTATTTTTTTCCAGTGGAATATTATTTTTTAAACTCAATCCAAATATCACGATGCATGAAAGAAGTAATCCAATTGAACCTAACATTGAATATGTATTTGAGGTATAATACGTTTCAGGCTCAAATTTCCACTCAATTTTATGTTTTCCTGCCGGAATAAATGCACCACGAAGAAGGTAGTTAGCTCTAAAAATTTTATTAGTCTTTTTTCCGTCAATGTAACAATTCCAACCTTTTGGATACCAAATTTCACTAAAAACTGCAGGCAAAGGCACTTTGGATTCCGATGAATAAATTAAGTGATTGGGACTATACTTAGTCAAAGAGATTTTATCCGAAGTTGATTTTGAAAATTTACCAAATTCTTTGGTTAAGGCACCAATTTCTTTTCCGTTTATAACTACCTTATCTTTTGAATTGAGCCCTTTAAGTGCTTTCATCTCATCATTTGCACTATTCGCTAATACATACTGAGAAGTAAACCAAACATTCCCGTTCGTCTGATTATTTTCAATCGGCGCTTTTGATTTATCTAGAATAATATACTTTGTATTTAACATATTTAAAATAGGGGTACTATCCGGTAGAAGAATTCCGCTGATAGATATGGTATCAAAAATAGCCTTAACTTTTTCTTGACTTTCTATTTTTAGTGAATCTAACCCACGAATTTTTTCCATTTTTGCTTGACTTATTAGTCGGTTTAATATTTGCATTTCATCGCTGATACAAAAATCAATTAATTCTTGATACCTTTTTAATTTTGCCCCATGATAACCACCTATGCTCTTGTGAAAGTAACTTGTATTTGTTTCATTAAAGGGGTTATTAAAATTTAGTACACGAAAGTCAGTGTTTGAATTTAGTACACTAAAATTTGCAATTTGCATGAGTATATTTTCATCTTGTATCTCAGAATACAAATGATAATCTTTCATTTTGTTTAGTACCTTCACGCTTTTTGAAGGTAAGTCGGAAATACTTTTTTGTTCTTTATTTAGAATAAAATTATCTGCATTTTCGGGGAGGTATGGCGTTTGAGTAGATTGGTTATCCTCATAACTTTCATATCCCATATCGCCTTCTGCATTATTTAAATAACGTTTGCAAATACTCATTTCATCGGCAAGTATCAGTAATCCGACTGCCAAAATGATAATTCTTGAGTTAGTTTTGAATTTTAAGGTTGATAAAAGTAGTAAGCTTGCAATACTAAAGAAAAGTAAAGAGCGAAGGGTGTCCGATCTAAAAATTGATATTCGTGTTTGAATCAAATCTGATTTAATTCCATTTATGGCAGTAATTTGCGCTTGGTCTTTGGTTGATGAAATAGCATCACTAAATTGTTTTACCTCAGTAGCCTTAATAAAAGTTCCTGAAATTGAAGGCACTAAAATTAAAAGAATGAAAAGCGCAGCCACCCCAATGAAACCGATGACCCATGTTTTTTTACTGCCAAGTAAGCCTTTTTTTTCTAATAATCCGTTAATGAATAATAAGGCCATGACAGGCGCAATCACCTGTAAAATAACCAATATCATTTTGGAATCTCGAAATTTATTGTACATCGGGAAATTAGTTAAAAAGAAATCGTTAATACTGTTGTCTTTACCAATTAGAAATAGGATTAGAATGCCCAACAGCAAAAACGGCCATTTGAGAGTGTCTTTCACAAAAATCAACCCGAGTAAAAATAATCCGACGATAATAGCTCCGATATAAATGGCTCCCCCACTGAACCGCTGTCCCCCCCAATATTGACTACTCTGGGCTACTTGATCAGCATACTCAGAATCCATATTTTGCATAATACTTTCATTATTTCCGATGTAATCATCTTTACCTCCCTTGGCATTCGGTATGGCAGCCGATAAAAATTCTCCCGGGCAATAATTGTACTCCAAAATATAGTCTTTATTCAGACCTTTTTGTGTTGAAATATCCTTCTTTTTCCCATCTGGTTCAATGGTCAAATCAGTAGCTCCTCGTGTTGTAAACTTACTATATTCGAATGTTGTCATTAAATTACTCATTGATGGTAAAATAGCCAAGGCCCCGCCAACGATTAATGCCGCAGTAATTTTCGTCAGGACTAATAATTTTTTTTCTACCAATAGTCGTATTGCTTCGCTCAGAGTTACGACTCCGAGTAAAAGGGATAAATAATAGGTGATTTGAAGGTGATTGGCTGTGAGATTTAATCCGAAAAATAACATAAAAAGGGATGCCCCAAGTAAAATATTACCTCTAAAAGTAAGGATAAGTCCTCCTAAAGTCGGAGCAATATAAGCCACGGCAGTAACTTTTGTAATGTGTCCTGCACCGAGATATAAAATATTAAATGATGAAAATCCACAGGCCAGCGCTCCAACCATACTCAACCAAGGATCGATTCTTAAGCAAAGTCCTAAAATGTAAAAACCAAGCATTGAAATAAATAAAATACCTATCGGCGGTGGCAGATTTAGCGTTAGTAAACTGTGAACCCACTTGAGGGCATTTGATGAGTGATCGATCGAAATCTGATAGGCAGGCATTCCCCCAAACATCGAATTTGTCCACATTGCCTCTCCATCATTCATCATCCTGTAATCGTCAATTTCCTTAACCATTCCCCTGTATTGTTTCACATCTCCTTGTTTCAATGAAAGGCCATTGAATAGTGGGCTAAAATAAATGCATGACAATCCGAGAAACAAATTAATTGCTATAAAATGGGGTGTTAATTTTTTAAGAATTTGCATGGGATAAAACTTAAATCTGTGGAAGTGAAATTAGCAAGAATATTCGATAGTTATTCTATTTTCAGGTATTAATTTGATTTTAATGGTCTATTGTTAATTACTTTCTTTTGACAGTAATTTCTTTAATTCAATTAATTATAGATTTACAAGTAAATTAATTCTAAACTGAAATCTATGAAAAATGTCTTAGTTATTATTTTCTCTCTCTCTACTTTAATTGGTTTATCTCAACTTACTCAAACCGTACGAGGTAAAGTTTATGATGCCGAAACAAATTATCCCTTGGCAGGAGTCAGAGTTCAGGTAATAACTGATGACACCAATGCTCGTTTTATCGGTGGAACGGATGCGAATGGGGAATTTACGCTTAAAAAAATCCCTGTAGGAAAGCATAAGTTGGTTTCACGACTGAGTTCCTACGAACAAAGTTCTGTTATCATTGAAGTTAATTCTGGGAAAGAATTAATTTTAAATATTCCTCTTATGGAAATGGTTGTTACTAAAGAGGAAATTGTTGTAACAGCGCGGAAAAAAGGAGAGGTTTTAAATGAAATGGCTGTACTTTCAGCGCAGCAGTTTAGCGTAGAAGAAACAAATCGCTATCCAGGTTCTCGAATGGATCCTGCGCGTATGGCTTCCAACTTTGCCGGTGTTCAGGGATCAGATGATTCCAGAAATGATATCGTAGTTCGTGGAAACTCACCCCTTGGTGTTGTATATCGTGTTGAAGGAATTGATATTCCAAATCCATCGCATTTCGCCATTTCCGGTAGTACGGGAGGTCCGGTTTCCATCCTTAACAATAAAATTTTAGGAAATTCTGACTTTTTTATGAGTGCTTTTCCTGCTGAATATGGAAACAGTACTTCGGGAGTATTTGACCTAAAGTTACGAAACGGGAATAACAACCAGCACGAGTTTACAGGTCAGTTTGGTTTGTTTGGAACAGAGGTTCTCGCTGAAGGTCCATTAGGGAAAAATGGTAATTCAAGCTATTTGGTAATGGGACGGTATTCGAGTTTGGCAATTTTTCAGAAACTTGGTGTTTCATTGGGTACAGATGCTGTTCCAGTCTATGGAGACGGGGCATTTAAATTCAATTGGAAATTAAAAAATGGTGGTCAGCTTTCTTGGTGGGGAATGGGAGGAAAAAGCGATATTGATATTATGATCTCCGAACAAACGAAATATTCAACGGAGTTTTACGGAGAAGGAGATCGCGATCAGTTTTTTGGAACAAGCATGTATGTTTCTGGTTTAACCTATAAAAAGTCACTAAATGAAAAAACATACATTAGTGCAACTCTTTCGGGTTCTCGTGAGGAGCAACACACAAGACATGAATATTTACATCGAACATTGAGCATAACTAATGCAGATACCACCATTAAAGTAGATAGCTCCTACCAAATGCTGGGCTATGATTTCAGAACCATGAAATTATCTGGTTATTTTGCAATCAATCATAAAATCAATAAGCAACACCTCATTAAAGCGGGAGTTAATTTTGATGTAATGTCTTTCGATTTAATCGACTCTGTTTTAAATGACTTGGACGACAGAAATAGCTGGAAAACAAGATGGAATTATAATGGCATGGGTGTATTGGTTCAACCTTTCATTCAGTGGAAATGGAAAATGAGTGATAAAATGGATTTGACAGCTGGAGCTCACGCACAATATTTTTCGCTTAGTAATAGTTTGAGTGCATTTGAGCCAAGACTTGGATGGAAATATCGAATGAAAGGAGATCAGGCTATTTTCGCAGGAGCTGGTTTGCATAGTCAGACCCAACCGTATTATACATATATGTATGATCCTGATAATAACGGAAAACCTCACAATATCAATATGGATTTTTCAAGAAGTGTACATTCAGGTTTGGGGTATGAAAAGTCTTTTGGTCCAGGACTAAATTTCAGAACTGAAGCATATTACCAGTACTTGTATAATCTCCCAATTAGCTCAGATCCCAATTCTTTCTCCCTAGTAAATGCAGGTGGGGGGTTTTCTCGCGTATTTCCGAATGACACACTTCTAAACGAGGGAAAAGGAGTAAACTACGGACTAGAATTTACACTTCAAAAGTATTTCAGTAAAAGTTTCTTTTTTATGTTTTCTGCAAGTATCTATGATTCAAAATACTTGGCAAGTGACGGACAATGGCGAAACACTTCATACAAAGGGGCTAATATCTCTGATAACATTGATTTATCCTATGTTTGGAATGTGTTAGCTGGAAAAGAATTCAATATTGGAAAAAAACATGTGATTGGTGTTGGTACTAAAATCACGCGAGCGGGTGGCCGTAGATATGGACTGGTAGATATTCAGCAAACAACGGATTCCAAAGAGATCTTATTTCAAGATTCACTGTTCAATGAATTGACGTTTGCAGATTATTTCCGCGTGGATTTGAAAATTAACTGGAGGATGAATACTAAAAAATTAACACATGAAATTGGCTTAGATTTGGTTAATTTGCTGAATACAAAAAACCTGCTGAGCTTGGCCTATGCACCGCGATTGGATCCAAGTGATACTTCAGATCCAATTGCAGAGAAGCAACAATTGGGAAGATTACCTATCTTCTATTATAAAATTGATTTTAAGGTAGCCGGTAAAAAGGATTAGTGCCAGACGGGGCAGCTATCGCATGAATTCGTTGGGCGTAAATAAAGCAATGCACCCAACACAATATTTCCTTCAATATATCCGATGCTTTGTCTTGCGAATGAATTGTATTCGTTGTTCCTAGTGCGAACGTTCATTTGTCTCAAGAAACCAACTCCAACGTTTGTTTGGAGAAAAATATGTTTGAAGAATTCAAAGCGCACTCCTGCATGTCCTGAAACTCCTAATCCCGATAAAGACATTGTAGCCATATCTTTTTGATTACCAAAATTAAAATCATTTATGGATAGGATAGCTCCGCTTGACAGACCAAGCAAGTAGCTTAAAGTAAAATTATCTCTACCATTCCTTACCAAATTTTTTACGTTCGATAGTTCAAGACGAATGTAATTCATCCCGTTGGAATTTTCATAATGAAAATCTTTTTCGTTGGTAATAACCAATTCATCATCGTAATTCCCTGACCAATTTGGGTCGACGCCCTCATTTATTTTTCCATTTAAAAGGTATTGAGGACCATGAATCATAACGTATTTCATATGATCGTAGCCAATAGAAATATTCCAATAATTTTTAAAATTATACCCCACACGAACATTGAATTGAGGAACAGTCCATTTTGTTGGATTAAAATATTCGCTAATTTTTTTCGAAGGTCTATCTGTTGCTTGAACTCCTTTCAAAGCAAAATTATAACCTACTCCTTCAAAATTTATGGTACTTCGGGAGTATGCTGATCTGTTGTATCCCCAATAAATAAATCCAGTTCCTTTTGCCATTGAATTTTTCGGTTTTTTTCTTTTTTCTATTGGGAAGCTACTTAACGAGATAGAGGAAGAATATTGAGAATAACAAGCATCTTTAATCCAGATAACAGATAACGAATAAAGGAATAAGTATTTCACGTAATTTTTTGAAATCATAAACTTTTTGTTTACTGAGTGATTACTTTTTCAAGTTTAAAATGTATCTTTTTATTTTTATCATAAAATTCAACTAACCCGAACCCTTCGGCAAATATTGATATAGTTTCCAGACTATCGCTGTTTTGAATTTTATTGCTTGCTTTAAAATACTTTCTTTTTTTTCTCACCTCCTTAAAAGAAACTGCTTTTCTTTGTTCATTACTAATTACAAGAAATGAGTTAATTTTTTCAAGAAAAGTTCTGTTTAATTCTTGACTTATTTCCAATGATTTTTGGCTACTCGGATACGCAGACGTAAAAACTCCCACAGATTTTTCGTTCCAAGGAAATATATTTTTTTTAATGATACGAGCGGGCTTCGGCACACCTGTTGAAATTGTTTCCATTTGTAGGTGTACATCTAATGAGTCATAATTGTAAACAAATGCCTCGATTAAGCGTTGTCCATCGGGTGATAATATATCAACACCGATATGATATCCTTTTGAATCTTTATAACCGTATACACGGTGAAATTCTTCTGATATGCCATCGGTAACGTTTCTATAACAGTAGATTCTCGCGGAACTGTCGTAAGGGTAAAAATAATTTACTAGAGGATGTGCTGATTTTGGTCCCACACCCTCATTTTTTTCAAAATTACAAGATGCCAGAATTAATACTATGTAAATGAAAAGAGTAAACTTCATTTTGTCATTTTTAAAAATGCGATTTCATGCTCTGTTAGGTGACGATACATTCCCCGAGGCAAATCTTTTTTCGTTAAACTAGCAAATTGCACACGATCAAGTCTCACTACTTTGTATCCTAATGCCTCAAACAACCTTCGTACAATTCTATTTTTACCCGAATGTAGTTCAACTCCCACCTCATGATCCGTCCCACCTTCGACATAGTTGGCCTTGTCGCATTGGGTTTTACCGTCCTCCAATACTACTCCACTTAGCAATTTTTCTAAGTCTTCTTTTTTAATCTGTTTATCCGTTTCTACGTGATAAATTTTTCGTGCTTGATAGCGTGGATGCGTCAACTTTTTAGCCATGTCACCATCATTTGTAAAAAGTAGGAGTCCTGTCGTCTCTCGATCTAAACGACCAACTGGATAAATTCGTTCTCTACATGCTTTCTTGACCAAAGACATTACCGTTTTTCTCCCTCTAGGATCATCCATAGTTGTGATGAATCCCTTGGGTTTGTTGAGTAAAACGTAACGTTTTTTTTCTGCGTTAATTGTTTCACCGTCATATTGAACAACATCATTTGGCTTAATTTTATAGCCTAATTCATTAATTATTTCTCCATTCACAGTTATAACGCCAGTTTGAATTAATACATCCGCCTCTCTCCGAGAGCAAACTCCTGCATTTGAAAGATATTTATTAAGACGAATGGCATCTTCATTAAAGGAAGGAAGCGGGTCACCTTTTTTCATTCGTTGTTTAAACTCAATATATTTTCGCTTATCCCTCGAATTTACTCCCTCTCCAGAATCTTTTTTTGATTTTGATTTATTCGAAGAAGATTTTGATAGTGGGTTTTTTTCTGTATTTCTTCTAGAGGTCTCCGATTTTGTTCGTTTAATCATGCTTAAGTTTAACGGTTATCAATGTAATGGATTTAACCATTGAATTGTATTTCTGTTTTAACTTTCTGTGTTACTATCTGATAATCTTACAATCTGTAATTGTTTATTTTTTTTCGTGCAAAGATAGGCAAAAGGCTGAACTTACCAACGTGGGTAAAATGCCTCCTCAATATGAATTAATTCTGTTCTAAATGAGTTGTGAATAATTGAGATAATATCAAATCGAGTTTCCAATTCAATATTATTATTCTGCACGTAATGATTGGCAACTTTTATAACTTGTTTTTGTTTTTGTTTACTCACTGCTTGCCAGGGCTCTCCAATTTCTGATGTCTGTCTCGTTTTAACTTCAATAATGATTAATTTGTTATCTTTTTTTGCAACAATATCAATTTCATTTTTTTTGAATCGGTAATTGCGATCAATAATTTGATAATTTTTTTTTCGAATGAAGTCACAAGCTAATTGCTCACCGAATGTTCCTAAATCTGCGTTGTTCATTTTTAGTTATATTATTGAATTTAAGAATTATTTTTCATTATTCAACCAAAAGATATTTTAATTTTACCAAAAACTTAGTCGATGAAATTTGCAACCAAAGCCATTCATGCAGGTGTTGAGCCAGATCCAGCAACTGGAGCAATTATGACACCTATTTATCAAACTTCAACCTATGTCCAAGAGGGAGTAGGGAATCATAAGGGGTACGAATATTCACGAACTTTAAATCCTACTAGACATGCTTTGGAACAAAATATCGCAGCCATTGAAAATGGAAAATATGGAGCTTGTTTTGGTTCAGGATTAGCTGCCATTGATTGTGTAATAAAAATGCTGAATCCTGGCGATGAGGTCATTTCTACCAACGATTTATATGGGGGCTCATATCGAATTTTTACAACGATATTTCAAAAGTATGGAATTAAATTCCACTTCGTAAATATGCAAAATCCTGAGGAAGTTCGGAATCTCGTGAATAGCAAAACGAGAATGATTTGGGTAGAAACTCCAACAAATCCCATGATGAATATTGTAGATATTGAAGCAATGTCCAAAATAGCTAAGAGTTGTGGTGCATGGGTTTGTGTTGATAACACATTTGCTACTCCTTATTTACAAACACCTCTTGATTTAGGGGCTGATATAGTAATGCATTCAGTAACTAAGTATTTAGGTGGGCACTCAGATGTAATAATGGGAGCGTTGGTTACTTCAAATGATGAAATTGCGAAAGAAATGTACCGAATTCAAAATTCCTCAGGTGCTGTAACTGGACCAATGGATTCTTTTCTCGTTTTACGTGGGATAAAAACCTTGCACTTGAGAATTCAACGTCATTGCGAAAATGGGGAAAAAATTGCAAATTATCTCAACCAACATTCAAAAATTGAAAAGGTATACTGGCCCGGATTTGAATCTCATCCCAATCATACCATTGCTAAAAAGCAAATGCGTGGTTTTGGTGGTATGATTTCATTCACTTTAAAAGGAAATAAATTAGAAGATGCCCTTGAAGTCGTTAAAAAGGTTCATCTATTTTCTCTCGCCGAATCGTTGGGTGGTGTTGAGTCTCTAATTGGGCATCCCGCAACAATGACTCACGCATCTATTCCAAAAGAAATAAGAGAACAAAGTGGGGTAGTTGATTCTTTAATTCGTTTGAGCGTTGGAATTGAAGATTCAGAGGATTTAATTAGTGATTTGGAAAAGGCTCTTGCGTAGACTAAATTTCTTTACTAATTATTTCCAATTCGTTATAAAAATCCTCTCCAAAAGCACGAATAAGAGGTTCTTTGAGAAATTTAAATACTGGGACATTTAATTTCTCCCCACAACTGCAAGCAGGCGCACAAATTCCCCATTCCTCAAAATTAATCGCTATTGATTCATTGAATTTTTTTAATCGAATGGGGTAGAGGTGGCAGGAAAGAGGTTTTTTTAATTTTGTCGCTCCCTGGTTGTAAGCTTTTTCTATAGAACATTTAGCTATCCCGTTTTCAAAAACTACAAAAACACATTCCTTGTTGTTTACAAGTGACGAAACCGGTTCATTTTCAGGATCTAAATAAAAAAAATCTGTTTCCTCAACTTTTTCAATTCCTTCCTTTTTCATAAAAGGTTTTATATATTCGATGTCTTTTTCTATTTGATTAACTTCATCCCACCGGAGAGGAGCTCCGGCATCTCCTTCCACACAACAATTGCCTTTGCATTGATTCAAGTCACAAACAAATTTCTTTTCAAAGATTTGAGTCGATATGATTTTGTTATCAAGTTCAATTAGCACTTTTCCGTATTTTTGAACAAAAATAATCCATTTTCTTTTGGAAAATCAATAAGATTGCCTTATCTTTGTGTCACTTTTATAGAAATTAAGAATGAGGGGACGAAAGTCCCCTCTTTTATTACCATATGATCGATAAGAAAAAAGTCATAAAATTGATTGAGGAGCGAACGCAAGAGTTGGATGAGAAAATCTATTTGGTGGACCTATCAATTAGTTCATCCAATGTAATTCATGTGGCGATTGATAAAACAGAAGGAAGGGTTTCTATCGAGGAATGTATTGCAGTTTCGAGAAATATTGAGAAAAATTTAGATCGCGAAAGAGAAGATTTTGAATTAAATGTTTCCTCTGCAGGTCTTGACCGGCCTTTAATTCATTGGAATCAGTACAGAAAGCACAGAGGAAAACGCGTAAAAGTAATTACCATTGAAGGCAAAAAAGTTGAAGGTCAATTGGTCGAAGTAGAGGGTGATTATATTAAACTACAAAATGAAAGAGTAGAAAAAATTCAAGGCACTAAGAAAAAACAGAAAATAGTCGAAGAAGTAATTCTTCCCTTTAAACAAATAAAAGAAACAAAAATTGTGATTTCATTTAATTAAATTCAAACTATGAATAATGTAGAATTAACCGACTCGTTTTTAGAGTTTAAAGAATTAAAAAATATTGACAAACAGACAATGCAACATGTCTTAGAAGATGTTTTTCGTTCCATGTTTAAAAAGAAATTTAATACAGATAAGCATATTGACATCATCGTTAATATTGATAAAGGTGATGTACAAATCTTTTTGAACAAAGAAATTGTTGATGACGGGGAAGTTGAGGATCCAAATATTGAGATAGCTTATTCAGATGCTGTAAAAATTGAACCTGATTTCGAAATTGGGGAGGAAGTAACGGAGGAGTTCAAGTTTGCCGATTTTGGCAGACGAAATATTCTTTCTTTACGACAAAACTTAATTTCCCGAATTATGGAGTTGGAGAAAGATAGCCTATATAAAGCATATAAAGAAAGAGTTGGTGAAATAATAACCGGGGAAGTTTATCAGGTATGGAAAAAAGAAATTTTGGTGGTAGATGATGAAGGGAACGAATTAATTCTACCAAAATCTGAACAGATTCCTTCAGATTATTTCAAAAAAGGAGAGAGCGTTCGGTCGGTCGTTTCGAAAGTTGATATGCGTAATTCAACACCTGTTATTATCTTGTCAAGAACAGCGCCTGAATTTTTAGAAAGATTGTTTGAATTAGAAGTCCCGGAGGTTTTTGATGGCTTAATAACAATTAAGCGTATTGTGCGCGAGCCTGGCGAAAGGGCAAAAGTTGCTGTTGAATCCTACGATGATCGTGTTGATCCTGTTGGAGCATGTGTCGGAATGAAGGGTTCTAGAATTCATGGAATAGTTAGAGAGCTGAAAAATGAAAATATTGACGTCATCAACTATACTTCAAACGCTCAATTACTTATCCAAAGAGCTTTATCACCGGCAAAAATTACATCCATTGAATTAAATGAAAGTGATAAACGTGCAAAAATCTTTTTAAAGCCAGACCAGGTGTCTTTAGCTATTGGAAAAGGGGGAAATAATATTAAATTAGCCGGTAGATTGAGCGGATATGAACTCGATGTTTATCGGGATGGTGAAGTTGACATTGAGGATGTTGATTTGGAAGAATTTGCAGATGAAATTGATGGTTGGATATTAGACGAATTAAAAGCAATCGGCTGTGATACAGCCAAAGCAGTAATTGAAATTGGTATTGATGATTTGGTACAACGAACTGATTTAGAATATGAAACCGTTGAAGAGGTGCTTCGAATTTTAATGGCAGAATTTGAATAATTATTTTTGGAGTAATATACGTTTAGTTTTAAAGAATATTGAAAAGTTATGGCTGGAAAACCAATTCGTTTAGGAAAAGCGGCAAGTGAACTCAATATTGGGGTTTCAACGCTTGTCGAATTTCTCGAGTCTAAGGGGATAAAAATAGATTCCAATCCAAATACTAAATTGGAAGAGTCTCAAATTTTGCTTTTGCGTGCAGAATTTGGTTCGGACGTAGAATCAAATGAGCAGTCAAAAAATGTGATTGAAGCAAGAGAAACTAAAGACACTGTAATTGTGAAGGTAACTCGAGATGAGGTTAATTATCAAGAAGAGGCGGATGATGAAGAGGATACGCCCATCAACTTGGATGAGATAAAGCGTTCCGTTTTAGAACCCTTCTCACCTGCTCCGAAATCAAAAGTAAATATTGTTGGAAATATTGATTTGAAGTCTGCTGGTCATAAAGTAGAACCAAAAGTCGAAAGTGATGAGGCACCCAGAATTGATGCTGATGAGATCCACGATACACCGACTGAGGATAAAAATAAAGAATCTGATTCAACCGAAAATCGAGAGAATATCGAAACCATTCGCATTGAGCGGAAAGTTTTGTCTGGACCAACTGTACTTGGAAAAATTGATTTGCCAATAGAAAAACCGAAGCCTTCAACCCCTGCAAATTCAGTGGAAGATCAGCGGAAAAAAAGAAAAAGAATTAAAAAAGTTGAAAATTCTGGTTCCGTTGATTCTCGATCGAGCACGTACAGCAAAGATTCCAATAAAGAAAAAGTTGAAAAGCAAGAAATAAGAGAGGTTGATATTCAAAAAGAAATTAAAGAGACTTTAGCTCGATTATCCAATCAAGGAGGTAAATCAAAAGCATCAAAAAATAGACGGGCGAAGCGTGAAATTGTTTCTCAGCGCCGCCAGGAAGAATTAGAACAAGCTGAACTTGAGGAAAAGATTTTAAAATTAACCGAATTTGTGACAGTGTCAGAATTGGCATCTATGATGAATATTCAATCTACACAAGTTATTTCTGCATGTATGTCACTCGGTATTTTTGCTTCCATTAACCAACGAATCGATGCTGAGACCATTCAAATAATTGCAGATGAGTTTGGATTCGAAACACAGTTCGTGAGCGCAGAAATTTCCGAGGCCATTACTGTTCAAGAAGATACGGAAGATGAACTTCTTTCTCGTCCACCAATTATCACTGTGATGGGGCACGTTGATCATGGTAAAACATCATTATTGGATAAAATACGTAATGCCAATGTATCTGAAGGAGAGGCCGGAGGAATAACACAACATATTGGTGCATATTCTGTTACCTTGAAAGATGGTCGTAAAATGACATTTTTAGATACACCAGGTCACGAGGCTTTTACAGCGATGCGTGCCCGCGGAGCTCAAGTTACTGATGTTGCAATTATCATTGTCGCAGCTGATGACGATGTGATGCCTCAGACAAAAGAGGCCATCTCTCATGCTCAGGCTGCCGGAGTACCGATGGTTTTTGCCATTAACAAAATCGATAAACCAGGTGCCAATTCGGATAAAATTCGTGAGCAACTTTCAGGAATGAATATTTTAGTCGAAGATTGGGGTGGAAAATACCAAGTACAAGAAATTTCAGCGAAACAAAACTTGAATATAGATGCTCTGCTTGATAAAGTATTGCTTGAAGCAGAAATTCTTGACCTGAAGGCAAATCCAGATAAAAATGCAGTAGGAACTGTAATAGAGTCTTCTCTTGATAAAGGGAAAGGTTATGTTACAAATTTATTAGTTGAGGCCGGAACGATGCGAGTTGGTGATGTTATTCTGGTGGGACGATATTATGGAAAGGTAAGAGCCATGCATGACGAACATGGAAGAGTTGTTAAAGAAGCTGGTCCATCACAACCCGTTTCAATCCTTGGTATTAGCGGAGCGCCAAGTGCAGGCGATAAGTTTAACATTCTCGATGATGAAAAGGAAGCGCGGAATATCGCTACAAAAAGAGAACAATTATATCGAGAGCAAGGTCTCAGAACTACCAAGCACATTACACTTGATGAAATTGGTCGACGATTAGCTATTGGAGATTTCAAAGAATTAAATATTATCGTAAAAGGAGATGTTGATGGTTCAATAGAGGCCTTATCAGATGCCTTACTCAAATTATCAACGGAGGAAATTCAAGTTAAAATTATTCACAAAGGTGTGGGAGCAATATCAGAAGCAGATGTAAATTTGGCTTCAGCATCGGATGCAATCATTCTGGGATTCCAAGTTAGACCCACTGTAACTGCGCGTAAGCTTGCCGAAAATGAACAAATTGATATACGATTGTATTCTATAATTTACAAGGCGATTGAAGAAATTAAATCAGCCATGGAAGGAATGCTATCCCCCGATATTGAGGAGAAAATTTTGGGGACGGCAGAAATACGCGAAACATTCAATATTACTAAAGTCGGCACAATTGCAGGCTGCTTTGTGATTGATGGAATTATCAAAAGAACATCGAAAATCCGAATTATCCGAGATGGAATTGTAGTTCATACCGGAATTTTAGGATCATTAAAGAGATTTAAAGACGATGTTAAAGAAGTAAAAAATAATTACGAATGTGGTTTGAATATTGAAAAGTTTAACGATATCAATATCGGTGACGTAATTGAAGCATTTGAAGAAGTGGAAGTGGCACGTAAACTTTAAGCCCGAATTTTTTTGAGTTCAACATCTTCGCCTAAAAATTCCTCCCAAGCTATTTGATTTTTTACAAATCTCAGCGTATTTAGTTTGTACAAAATTGTTCCATTCGGGAAAAATATTCGCTCAATTTTTTCGTCAATTTGCTCCTCAGGATTTAATTTTTGAATATACATTAATAATTTGTTTATCCATCGTGATGCGAGGATTATTGTACTTTGGTGCGAAAAATTTCCATCTTCAACCAAGCATTGAACACGAATATCGTTGTCAAGGCTATTAAATTCGATATTTTCAATAAAGTGTGTTTTCATATTTATAATTTTGAATACAAATATTATTATAGAAGAACGTAAAGTAATTACGTCCAATAAAATTAATCGAGCTTTTTATGTATTTTAGTCAACAAATAAGGTAAAATGAAGGATTTTCGGACAATTTGGCTAAATGAGAGTGGTTATGTTGAAGTCATTGACCAACGCATTTTACCGCATAAATTAGAAATTATTCAATTAAGGACCCACAAGGATGCTGTGGATGCGATTAAAAATATGACCGTTCGTGGCGCTCCATTAATTGGAGCCACTGCAGCCTATGGGGTTTATCTTGCGGTCAGAGAAATGATCGAAAAAGAATTTGATGGTAACTTTTTAGATAGTGCTTTTGAAGAACTTAAGGCATCACGACCAACTGCCGTAAATCTCTTTTGGGCATTGGATAAAATGCGCGAATGTTTAGATAAATCAGATAATTTTTTGGCAGACTCCTTAAGTCAGGCAAACTCCATTGTATCAGATGATATTGAAACTTGCCGAATGATTGGTGTTCATGGGTTGCCATTACTTGAAGAAATATCATTACATAAACAGGGAAAAACAATCAATATATTAACCCATTGTAACGCCGGAATGCTGGGATGTATTCAATGGGGGACAATTACCTCACCCATTTATCAAGCTCATTTAAAAGGAATTAAAGTGCATGTTTGGGTAGATGAAACTCGCCCACGCAATCAAGGTTCAAATTTAACAGCGTATGAATTAACTCGTCATGGAATCCCTCATACTCTAATTGTTGATAATACTGGTGGGCACTTGATGCAACATGGAATGGTAGATATGGTAATTGTGGGAACGGATCGAACTACGAGAAATGGAGATGTAGCCAATAAAATTGGAACTTATTTGAAAGCTCTTTCTGCGAAAGATAATAATATTCCGTTTTATGTTGCCCTTCCATCCACATCACTCGATATGAATATTCGTGATGGATTGACTGAAATTCCAATTGAAGAACGTGATCAAAATGAGGTAAAATATTTAACCGGTTTACGTTCTGATGGGCAGATTGATTCTATTCTTATTTGTCCAGAAACTACTTCAGCGCGTAATTATGGATTTGATGTTACACCAGCACGACTTGTTTCGGGCCTCATAACGGAAAGGGGGGTTTGTGAGGCGAATGAAAATGGAATTCTTTCATTATTTCCTGAATTTTCAATTCAATCAATATGAAGTATTTAATTATAGGATTGGGTAATCCGGGTGTTCAATATGAGCAAACAAGACATAATATTGGATTTCTTGTTACTGAAAAACTAGTTGCTGATTTAGATGGAAAATTCATATCCTCAAAGTTGGCAGATCGAGCAGAGGTTAAGTTTAAAGGAAGAATTTTGGTTGTAATTAAACCAACAACATTCATGAATTTAAGTGGTAAAGCACTTAATTATTGGATGCAGCACGAGAAAATTCACCCTGAGAATATTTTAGTTGTTACAGACGATATTTCGCTTCCTTTTGGGAAAATTAGAATGAAAGGCAAGGGGAGTGATGGTGGACACAATGGTTTAAAGGATATTCAATCCACGCTGAATTCAAAAGAGTATGCTCGTTTACGGTTCGGTGTTGGAAACGATTTCTTGAAGGGCCAACAGTCTAATTATGTGTTAGGAACATGGGATTCAGATGAGTTTGAAGTTCTTTCAGAAAGAATTGATGTTGCAAAGGAAGCAGTAAAATCGTTTGTAACCATCGGATTGAGTTTAGCAATGACACAATGGAATAACAAGTAGAAAGCGAACTTTAGTTAATTTTATCTAGTGAATAACATTTCCCTAAATTTTGGCAAAGGCCATAATTCGTCCTCAACCAATAATTCGAGTTTATCAGCGTGATAGCGAATTTCGTCAAAATGAATTTTTACAGTATCGCAATATGCCAATGCTTTCTTTTCAGCGTTATCAATCTTGTTTGCTTTCTTGCGATTATCAAGCATCGTATCCGAAGCGGTTTTCATAGCATTGAGGTGAATTGAAACGCGTTCGATCAAAGAAATTTGAGCTTTTGAAGCCTCTCTGCCCGCTTTATCTCCTAACACATTCATCAAACCTTGTACGTTTTGAATTAATTTATTTTGATATTCGACTGCTGCTGGAATGAAGTAATTCTGCGTGATATCGCCCATTAAACGAGATTCAATTTGAATTTTTAAACAATAGTTTTCAAACTCAATTTCTTGCCTTGCTTCAAGTTCGCGAGGAGAAAGTACATTCATTTTGTCGAATAACTTAACTACATTTTTATCATGCAATACTTTCAGGGCTCTTGGCGTATCTTTCAAGTTCGATAATCCGCGTTTTTCAGCTTCTTTTACCCACTCATCGCCGTATCCATTTCCTTCAAATCGAATTTTCTTTGATTGTTTAATCAAGGATTGTAATTCTTTTAAAATGGCTTCATCTTTTCCTTCTCCTTTGTCGATACGAGCATCTACTAATTTTTTGAATTCAATCAACTGATTTGCCATAATGGTATTCAAAACAATCATTGATGAACCACAGTTTGCCGATGAACCAACCGCTCTGAATTCAAATTTATTTCCTGTAAAAGCAAATGGAGAGGTTCTATTTCGATCTGTGTTATCTAACAAGATTTGAGGGATTTTACCAATATTTAACTTTAATTCTGTCTTATCTTGTGGTGTCATTTTACCCGCTTTGATATTCTTTTCTAAATCATCTAAAAGAGCGGATAATTGCGAACCGATAAATGCGGATATAATTGCAGGCGGAGCTTCGTTTGCACCAAGTCTGTGATCATTTCCCGCTGATGCGATACAAGCTCTCAATAAATCAGCATTGTCATGAATAGCCTTAATCGTATTTACAAAGAATGTTAAAAATTGTAAGTTAGATTTTGGATTTTTTCCAGGAGCAAGTAGATTCACACCTGTATTTGTACTTAATGACCAATTGTTATGTTTTCCTGATCCGTTCACTCCCGCAAAAGGCTTCTCGTGCAACAAAACTCTAAAATCATGTTTAATGGCAATTTTTTCTAATAAATCCATCAATAATAAGTTATGATCATTTGCCAAATTACATTCTTCGAAAATTGGCGCACATTCAAATTGATTTGGCGCAACTTCATTATGACGTGTTGTAACAGGAATTCCCAACAACAGAGATTCCATTTCAAATTCTCGCATGAAGGCGGTAACTCTTTCCGGAATAGATCCAAAATAATGGTCTTCTAATTGTTGTCCTTTGGCAGGTGCATGTCCAAAAAGAGCACGTCCAGTCATAATTAAATCTGGTCGAGCATTAAAAAGAGCTTTATCGATTAAGAAATATTCCTGTTCCCAACCCAATGTAGCATTAACTTTTGTAACGTTCTTATCAAAATATTGACAAATAGCAACTGCAGCCTCATCAACTGCATGAAGCGCTTTCAATAAAGGCATTTTAACATCCAGAGATTCACCGGTATATGATATAAAAATAGTTGGAATACAAAGTGTTTTCCCGATAACAAAAGCCGGAGAAGATGGATCCCAAGCGGTATATCCTCTTGCTTCAAAAGTATTCCTGATTCCTCCATTTGGGAAAGATGATGCATCCGGTTCTTGTTGAACCAACAAATCGCCATCAAAGCGTTCAATTGCTCTACCTGGACCAGTTGGTTTAAAAAAGGCATCGTGTTTCTCAGCAGTAGCACCCGTTAATGGTTGAAACCAATGGGTGTAATGAGTTGCTCCTTTTGAAATCGCCCAATCCTTCATCGCGGAGGCAACTTGATCTGCATTTTTACGGTCAAGGCGGGCACCACTATTTACGGATGCCATCATGGATTTAAATGCCTCTGAAGGGAGATACTCTCGCATTACATCAATATGAAAAACATTTTTTGCATAAATATCAGATAGTTTTCCTCCAAATTCAATGGGGTTTGGTTTTCTATTTAATACATCCTGGTATGCTCGAAGTCTTTTTGTTGCCATTTTAATATTTTTTCACGAAATTAATAAAATTTTAAGGGGGGTAAATGAAAAAAATGATAAAAAATATTAACATATGTTCAAAAAGTAGGGGTAACTTCTCAAAAAACGATATTTTCAAGGATAAAAGGTAATTTTCACCGAAATTCATTACTTTTCTGTATGAAAAGAATCCCGGTTATTTAAGAATAAAATGTTGAATAGATAATGATTAAAATAAATCTTGTAATTCTTGTTTAAGGAATTCAACAGTTATTTCAGTCGGCAACTCTCCAATTTCGCTAACTAATTCAAAGATTTTTGTAGCTAAATCAGTACTTACAGCTGTTTCGATCATTTGATTTCCAGCGATATTGATAATTTTAATTGTTTCATCTTTGGAATCTTTTAACATTTTCCAACCTTTTGGAGAGATAAATAACTGTTGAGCAACGTTGTGGTCGTATTCTTCTCTAATTGTCTTGAGGAGTTCAGCTTGCATCGCTCGTGCGGAAAGTCCAGGATTATGTATCCGCATAATTAAACTATTTGGGTGAATTCGTTCTAGCAATAAAATTGCTCGTTGATAGGATTCAACTCTGCTAGGTAAAAAATATTCCTGCCGGCTCTTGCGTAATTCTAACTGTAAGTTCAATTTTTCACGATCGGTTTCTCGCTTTAATAAGTAATATGCCATTGTAATAACGCCTCCAGAAGAAATGAGTGCTGTAAATATGATTGTAATAGTTTCCATAATTATTTAAACTGCAGACAAAAGTAAGAATTCCTATTGAACTAAAGTTTTGTAATTGTAGAATCATTCAATGGTTACCTTATTTTTTGGAGAAGTTATAAATAGCATTCCAACAATAAATGTTATCACTCCGATACTAACCGGGTACCATAGCCCTGCAAGTGGATCATTAAATTTGAGAACTAGAACTTCAGCAATTAAGGGTGTTAAACCACCAAAAATGCCATTTCCTATGTGATAAGGTAGCGATAATGAAGTATATCTAATTTCGGGAGGAAATAATTCGACTAAAAATGCAGCAATTGGTCCATAAACCATACAAACAAAAAGCAATTGGATAAAAATAAGAAAACCTAAGAAGAATAATTTTGAGGAGCTTAATTGAATTTGCTGCTTGGTTTCTACTGCATTTTTTCCTTTGCTAGAATTCTCTAACTTCATTTTTTCAATGCGTTTGCAACCATTTGTGTAGGAAGTTTTATTGGTCACAATGACAGAGCCACTTGTATTTCCTTCCTTGTTTTCTATTTTCTTAGAAAAAGATTGTGTATGATAATCTTCCGGATTTTGCTCCCATGAGCGCCAGTCAGCCAAAATAGTCATCTGTTTGTAAATGGGTATGTATAATAAACTTGCGCATAGTACTCCGGTCATCATTACTTTTTTTCTACCAATACGGTCTGAAAGCTTTGCAAAAAGGATAAAAAATGGGGTTGCTAATAGTAAAACCGGAATCAACATATATTGAATTTGATCCTCCTGAATGTGCAGTGTTTTTATACTAAAATTCATAGCGTAAAATTGACCTGTATACCATATTACACCTTGCCCTGCTACCACTCCAAATAAAGAAATAAGGACCAACCGAAGATTTTTCCATTTTGTAAAACTATCTTTTAATGGATTTTTGACGGTTTTACCAGCTGCTTTCATTTGCTGAAAAACGGGAGATTCATCCATTTTTATTCGGATAAAATAGGAAACGATAACTAAAATTATAGATATAAGAAAAGGCAATCGCCAACCCCACAATTCAAATTGCCCCTCAGGAACTAAATATTTACAGAGTAAAATAACCGCAAGTGAGAGAAGTAATCCGAAAGTTGCCGTGGTTTGAATAAAGCTTGTGAAATAACCTTTTTTCCCTTCCGGTGCGTGTTCAGCCACGTAAATCGCAGCGCCACCGTACTCTCCGCCCAAAGCTAAGCCCTGAATAGCTCGTAGGATGAAGACAATTATTGGCGCTAATATCCCAATAGACTCATAGGAAGGTATCAAACCAATTGCAAATGTTGAAATACCCATTAGAACCAAAGTAAGTAAAAAGGTAGATTTTCGGCCCATTAAATCTCCAAGTCTACCAAAAACTATTGCTCCAAAAGGACGAATAACGAATCCGACACCAAAAGCAGCAAGGGTTGCTAAAAATGCGGCCGTCGGGTTTTCTTTGGGGAAAAATTGCGTGGCAATTATGGGTGCTAAGCTTCCAAAGATATAAAAATCATACCATTCGATTACAGTTCCGAGCGAGGATGCTGTTATAATACTCCAAATTGATTTTTTTTCTACCATTTGATAAATTAAACTTAAACTTACTGATTTTTTAATGATTGAAGTCTAACTTGAATTTTTAACTTTGATAATTCAATTCTTTAGTAAGAAAATGAAAGTTCGAACTATCAATACAGTTATTCTTTTTGCTATTATTTCAATGATCTGCATTTTAGTGATTCAAATAATGTGGATTAAAAATACGCAATCCATACAAGGTGAAAATATTGAAATTCAACAAAAACAAGTTGAATTAAATAAGAATTATTTTAAGAGTCAGGTGATCTCATCACTTCAAAATATAAGACGAATTATATCAAAACAAACTGCGGATAGTACGGATCAATATGGGGCTGTTCAATTGTTGAGTGATAATTATTTTTTGGTTGAAATAAGTGATGAGCTTCAATTATTTTATTTAGAAACCATTCTAAAACGAGAATTTTATTATAACAAGATAAATCAGGATTTTCAAGTGGGAATTTACGATTGTTTCGTTGAGAAAATGATTTACAGTGACTTAATACAATACAAAGGACAAGGGTCTTTTCAAAATGCCCCAAAAACAGTAAAGATTATTTCACCTAAATTATCAAAAAAGCTTGATGGACATTATTTTACAGTCTATTTTCCTAGTACAGACTTTAAAAAAATGAATCCACTAAAAACTAATTTTTCTCCTTGGATATATGTGGTTCTAATAGCCATTCTTATTCTCGTATTTTTTGTTTTTACTATTAATGTCATTGTCAAGCAGAAAAAACTGTCAGAAATAAAAAATGATTTCATCAATAATATGACACATGAGTTAAAAACACCCATTTCAACAATTGGATTATCTGCCGAAATGATGATGAGACCTACTAACCATAGTGATACTGAAAAAATTCAACGCTATGCTTCAATCATATTTAAAGAAAATAAAAGATTAGAAAGTCAAGTTGAAAAAGTATTGAATTTTGCGAAGTTAGATCGCGAAGAAATTACAATGAAAAATGAAAAAATTGATATTCACGAAATACTAAAGGATATAAAAGAAAATTATGAATTCAGTCAAGAAATAAAAGGAGGTCAAATTACGTTGGAGGCAGAGGCTGAAAATCATTTTATTCATGCGGATTTGGTTCATATTACCAATTTATTTTTTAATCTTTTAGATAATGCTACAAAATATTGTGAAAAAGAGCCCATGATCATAATTCACACAAGCTCGAATGAAAAAATTTTAAAAGTTGCTATTTCTGATAATGGGATTGGAATTTCAAAAGATAATATTGAACTAATTTTTGAGAAATTTTACCGTGTTCCCAATGGTAATATCCATAATGTGAAGGGATTTGGTCTTGGATTAAATTATGTTAAGACGATCATTGAGGCCCACAAAGGGAAAATTTATGTTTCAAGTATACCAAATTCAGGAAGTACATTTACCTGTTGCTTTCCTCTTTTAAGGGGATAATTAATCATTTTGGAGCGCGTGCATATGGCAAACGCTCGATAAGTTCTGTTTTTGAATATCCGTCTAGACCATTAATAGCCACGACATTTCCTTTATCCAACTGAATCCAGTAGTCTTCACCTAACAATTCATCTTTTACAAAGATTTTTTCAATAGATGCAATGACATGGATGGTTCCATTTTCTTTAATTTCGTATTCATTTACATATTTACAGAGTAATTGAACTGCGCTGTCTCTTACAAAGGGAACGTTAATAGTTTGTTTCCATTCAACAGCGATTCCCGTCGCTTCGAATTCACTCACCTCTTTCGGATAATTGGCAGAAGTTTGATGTGCTGACCTGATGAAACTTTCTGAAATAGCATTAACCGAAAAAAAGCCTATGTCTTTAAGATTAGTATAGGTATGACGAGGAACCGTAGTAGGACGAAGTATAAAACCTAGTAAAGCCGGGTCACTTCCCAAATGAGTAATACTTGAGAATACAGCGAGATTTGTGATGCCATCTTTCGAAATAGTACCAATGAGATTAGCTGATTTAAAACCCATACAAGAATTGATTAGATGTAATCGGGGAACCTTTGCTAATTTCTGAAATTCAATTTTATCGATGCAAATCATCTTTTGGAGATTCTATTTTTAGTTATAGTTCGCTGCCTTGAACATTTAAAGCGATTTATTTCCTCAGATCGTGTCTTACTATGTTTTGTTTTACATTCTTCAACGCGTTTTCTCCAGCGGCTATATGATTTAGCTTTCAGTTCCTTGCGCATTAAATTGCGAACCGCTTGCTCGTTGAGTCCAAATTGACATTTTATAGCATCAAATGGAGTGCGATCCTCCCATGCCATCTCAATGATTCGATCAATATCCGAATTAGATAGATTTGAACCTTTCTCAGGCTGTATTACTGCATACGCCAATGGTGAGGGTAAGTTGCTGTATTCACAGACTAAACTTTGTTCCATAAAACTTGATAACGTTTATTTTTATCATACTGTTCCTCTTGTTTTTCAGTATTAAATTTCCTACCTGCTCGGGGATCATTTCCAACACCTGCAATGTATGCCCAATTACCCCAATTTGAAGACACATCGTAATCAATTAATTGCGATTCAAAATATGCTGCACCGATTCTCCAATCCTGTTCTAAATCATAAATGAAATAGCTCGCAACTATTTGCCTCATTCTATTTGATGTCCAGCCGGTTAATTTTAATTCCTTCATGGCAGCATTTACAAATGCATTTGGCGTTTCTCCATTTATCCACGATTCAATTAATTTCGGGTCATTTGTCTCTTTTCGCTCTGACCTCCCAAGAATACCGTGTAATTGAAAATAATCAATCGGATGTTTTTTGAATGAAAAACGAAAGAAGTCACGCCATAATAATTCAAATATGAGCCAATATGTTGAGTCATTTGACTCAACCTCATATTCAAATCGCTTTACTTCGTGATAAATAAATTTTGGGGAGATACAACCCAAAGCTAACCAATGTGATAGTTTCGATGAAAAAGCACTACCTAAAAGTTCATTGCGTGTTTCTTTGTAGTGTAATATATGCTTTCCAAAAAATAAATAGGCATTTAAATGCTTAAGACTCATTGATTCTCCTCCAAATGCCGGAAGTGAATTTCTTTCGTCCACAGCAAGCACGTAATTGAGGCTATTCAGTTCTTGTACATCATTACGAATTAAGGGACACGAAATGGATTGAGGCACAGGTAACGATTGACGAACCGATGCTTCTTTTTCGACTATTTTTCTGAATTTAGTAAAAATCTCGGGTATAGAAGACATTGAAAACGGTAAATCCGATGGGTGATATACCGTACTCGTACTGTATTCCTCAAAATCTACTCCTTTTGTAAGAAGCATTTTTTTTAGGCGCTCATTTTCGCGCTTTTCTTCAATACCAACTTGCTTTTTCGTATAAATTTTATAAACTGAGTAATGTGTCAGCAGTTCCTGTATTACTTCAAATTGATTTCCTTTTTTAACCAGTAAATAACCACCAATAGATTTGAAACCTTGGTGGAGATCTTCTAATGCCTTTTGCAGAAATCCTCTTCGAATGTCACCCATTCTTTTAAAACCAAACTGTTCACTATTCATATAATTTTCATCCCAACAATAAAGTGGAATTACTTCATCATTTTCTTTGATAGCTTGTAGAACAGGAGCATTGTCGTGAAGACGTAAATCACTTGTAAATAATATAATTCCTATTTTTTTCATAATGTATCTATTCGTTCTAAGTAATATTGAGCTTGTGAAATTAAAGCTGTTCTATCAGGTGGCGCCATTTTGTTCCAAACATTTAACATCATCCCTAATCTTGGATTGGAGCGCAGTTTATCAAAATTTTGATCAAAGAAATTCCAATAAAGGGAATTGAAAGGACATGCATTTTGACCAACTTTTTTATCGTATGAGTAATGACAGCTCCCACAATAGTCGCTCATTTTATTGATGTAGGAAGCAGAACTTACGTATGGTTTCGAGCCCACAATCCCTCCATCAGCAAATTGACTCATGCCTCGTGTATTCGTTATCTCAACCCATTCAAATGCATCAATATAAATTCCTAAATACCAATTGTCCACTTCATCCGGATTTACTCCTGCGAGAAGTGCAAAATTCCCTGTGACCATTAAGCGTTGTATGTGATGTGCATAGGAAAATTTAAGTGATTGGTCTATTGCATGTTTCAAACAATTCATTTTAGTATTTCCGTTCCAATACCAAGCAGGAAGTGGTCTTTCGTATTTAAAAAAATTGAGTTTGGAATAATTAGGCATTTGAGACCAATAGATTCCGCGCATATATTCACGCCAACCAAGTATTTGACGAATGAAACCTTCAATTTGATTAAGTTCATATTTGTTTGGATTTTCAAGATATGCTTTCTCTACTCGTTTGATAACTTCAATTGGACTTAGCAATTTTACATTCATCGCAAAAGAAAGTCGAGAATGGTACAAGTACCAATGGTTTTCAGTCATCGCATCCTGGAGAGTCCCGAAAAAAGGAAGGGCAATTGAGATAAAATTTTCCAATAATTCAAGCGCCTCTTTTCTGGTTGTAGTCCAGGAAAATTGACCAGGAGAAATTTCCCCGATCGTCTTGATGCCAGATTGATTAATATCCTCAAGTACTTTTGTAATATCTTTATTTGAAAGGGGAACTGTTTTAATTTGATGGTTTTTAGGAACTTTTTTTCTATTTTCTTGGTCAAAATTCCATTTACCGCCCAGCGGTTTACCGAATGTGTCCATGAGAATATCATGCTTAACTCGCATGTGGCGGTAAAAATTTTCCATTAAAAAAGATTTTTTACCCTTAAAAAACTCGCCAAACTCTTCTCTATAAGTTAAAAAATGATTTGTGTCTGATTCAAAGACAGTAATTCCAAGCTTGTTTTTAAGTTGTTTTAGCTCTTGGTCGACTCTATATTCATCTGGCAGTTGGTAATGAAGTTCCTGAACAGAAAATTTGGAACAAATCGATTTTAAATTCTCTGTTATCGTTGGCTTATTTTCTGGGTCTGTGATTTTTAGATAATGAACGTGATGCCCTTTATTTTCTATTTCTTGAGCAAACTTCCGCATACTGTCGAAAATAGCGACTACTTTTTGAATGTGATGTTTTACATAATCCGTTTCACTCCGTACCTCCATGAATACAAAGCAGACGTTATTGTCGACTGAGTCAAACCAAGGGTGCCTAGAATTTAACTGGTCACCCATAATTAGTTTTGCAGAAATATATGTTTTATTCATTTCTATTTTTTCGGCATCGCTGGCTGCAAAATTTCACCTCATTCCAATTTTTTTCCCACTTTTTACGCCATGAAAATTCTTTATTACATGTTGTGCAGATTTTAATAGGAAGGTATCTTTTATTCCCCTTAAAACTCATATTTTTAATGTTGACATACCACCGTCTATATGTAAAATTTGGCCAGTCATCCAATCCGAAGATTCATTTAATAGAAATAGTACAGCATTTGCAATATCCTCTTTTTTTCCAACTTTCTTCAAGGGATGTCTTTGGCCAACCGCTTCTACTTTTTCCGGAGTACTTAAAAATTTTTCAGCCATTTTTGTATTCGTAAGGGAAGGGGCAATGCAATTTACTCGAATTTTTGGAGCAAATTCAGCTGCAAGAGCTCGCGTCAAACCTTCAATAGCTCCCTTTGACACCGATACAGCACTATGAAATGGCATTCCTATCTGCACAGCAACAGTACTGAATAATATCACGCTTGATCCCTCGGTTAATTTGGAACTATACTTTTGAATGGAGTTGATAGCACCCAAAACATTTATTTCGTATTCATTCTGAAAATCTCCTTGCTTGAGTGCTTTAAACGGTTTAAGAAGTATACTTCCGGGAAAATATACCAATCCGTCGATAGAGTCTTCAATTTCAGGAAGATTATTTGTCACTGGATTGCCGTTCAAGAAATTAGAAACATCTTCCGATGTATTTCTCGAAATTGAAATAATTTTATTTCCCTGTCTTTCGAGTTGTTTTTTTGCCTCTAATGCAACGTCAGAATTAGAACCGATAAATAAAAATGTTTTCATATAATGCAAACAGATTAAAGAATAAGAATGTTTTAAAAAGTACGTTTTTCTTCTAGATCTAACTTCAGAATAATTTAATGGATTTTCCTAAATCATCAAATAATCAAGTTTCTAAATTTTACTATTTCTACTTTCAATCAAATTATTCGGTCGAAATTTTTACTCTTTAGCATGTTTAAGCCACCTCGCTCGGTTGATTTACGACAATACCACCAATTTTGAATCAATTTAAGAGAAAATATGCTGGGAATATTCGAATGTTGAAAATTGACAATTAAAAAAAGACAAAGGTTTTAGCTCAATTTATTGTTCCGATTTATATTTTGAGAAAAAAATTAAGCCTTTTCTTTGGAATTTTCCTTTTTATACTTTCGCTCCGCAAAATGCCACATCGAGAAACCATAAATTAAGGATGCAATCACCCCAGATAATAAAAGCGTAACTATTTGAGGTTCATTTCCCTCATAGGATAAAAACAAAAATTGAACGAAAGTAAAAGGTAAACCAAAAAATAAAAAGCTTCTAACCAACAGAAAATGAACAAAACCCTTCTTTCTTGTCAACTCCCAATTTTCCTTTTTTAATTTCATTAGTTGGTAAATAACTTTAGTGAGAGGCTCAATTTATCTCTAATTTCCGTTCGATCAATTATATAGTCTAAGAAACCGTGCTCAAGCAGAAACTCTGAGGTTTGAAAGCCATCAGGTAAATCTCTACCAATTGTTTCTTTTACAACCCGTGGGCCAGCAAATGCAATGAGTGCTCCAGGCTCAGCAACATTTATATCACCGAGCATGGCAAATGACGCTGTTACACCACCTGTTGTAGGGTCTGTTAAGTAGGAAATATAAGGAAGTTTATGCTCAGCGAGTTGACCTAATTTACCGGAAATTTTTGCCATTTGCATCAATGAAAATCCAGCCTCCATCATTCTAGCACCCCCTGATTTAGAAATGATCATAAAAGGACATTTCAATTTTATGGCATCATCGATTGCGCGGCTAATTTTTTCTCCCATAACCGAACCCATAGACCCTCCAATAAAGGCAAAATCCATTGCTGCAACAATGAAATTTTGATCGTTTAATTTGCCACGGGCAGTCCGAATGGCATCTTTTAGACCAGTCGCTTTTTGAGTAGAGGAAATACGATCGCTATATTTTTTAGTGTCTTCAAATTTTAAAGGATCGCCAGCCAATACACCCTTGTGAAGTTCAGTATACTTTCCTTCATCAAATATGAGTTGGAAATATTCCTCAGAACCAATTTTTTCGTGGTGTGAACACCGATTACAAACGTAATTGTTCTTGACAAACTCATCTGAGGTAAAAAGTGTTTTACAATTCGGACACTTTACCCATAGACCCTCCGGAGTTTCTTTTTTATCTTTGGTTGCTGTAGTAATCCCTTCTTTATTTCTCTTAAACCAACTCATAATTTTAATTATATTTTAAAAACAATTATTTGGACAGGCTGTTCACATTATTTAAATCACAGAATGCTTGCTCCAACCGCTTTATGAAGGTTAATTCCGCCTCGCGAATCCACTTTCTTGGGTCATAGTACTTTTTATTCGGTAAGTCTTCCCCTTCTGGATTTCCTATTTGTGTTCTTAAGAAATCGATTTTTGATGAAATATAATCTCTAGCACCCTCTGTGTATGCAAATTGTAAATCAGTATCGATATTCATTTTTACGACTCCATAAGATATTGCCTCGCGAATTTCTTCTACTGTTGATCCTGATCCTCCGTGGAAAACAAAATTGATGGGGTTATCGTTTGTATTAAATTTTTTTTGAATATACTCTTGAGAATTCTTAAGAATAATGGGTGTCAATTTTACATTTCCTGGTTTATACACTCCATGAACGTTACCGAATGCAGCTGCGATGGTAAATCGTGAAGATATTTTCATTAACTCCTCGTACGCAAATGCGACTTCTTCTGGCTGGGTATAAAGTTTGGAGGAGTCTACGTCTGAATTGTCAACCCCATCCTCCTCACCGCCAGTTATTCCAAGTTCAATTTCTAAGGTCATCCCCATTTTGGTCATACGTTCTAAATATCGCTTACAGATATCAAGATTTTCTGTCAGAGGTTCCTCTGATAAATCAATCATGTGAGAACTGTAAAGAGGTTTCCCTGTTTGAATAAAATGTTTTTCACTAGCCATCAATAATCCATCTATCCATGGCAAGAGTTTTTTTGCACAATGATCAGTATGAAGAATAACCGTTGACCCATATGCCTCGGCCAAGGTATTTATATGCAGTGCACCCGCTATTCCACCTAAGATGGCAGATTGTTCGTTCGTATTCGATAACCCTTTTCCGGCATTGAATGATCCTCCTCCATTTGAAAATTGAATGATAACTGGAGAATTTAATTTGGCAGCTGTTTCCATTACAGAATTAACCGTACTCGAACTTGTTACGTTAACGGCTGGAAGCGCATATTTATGCTTTTTGGCATGTTCAAAGATTTTTTGAACCCCATCACCCGTTACGACTCCTGGTTTAATGTCCATATTCGAAGAATTGCACCAACAAATATACTATTTTCAATTATTTTCAGAGCGACAGATTTAGAATTTTATATCTTGATACTAACTATTTTTTTGACTACCAATTTATCCAAGGAAATTTTTCTTTCATTTGCTCCATTGACTTCACTAAATTCAAATCCAAACTTGATTCTGTATTCGAACGATGCCCTAATCTTTTTCTAATTTTTAAAATTTCTTGAATATTATTTTTTGTTTGGCCATCAAAATATAAATCTGAAAATTGATTCCAAATGTATTGAATTGCCTCTGCCGATGGATGAACTCGATCTTCCTTGTAGAATCGGTAATCTCTTAATTCATCAATCATTATTTCATAAGATGGAAAATAATCAACCTTCAGAGTGGCTGCTAATTGCTCAATCACTCGAATTAGACGAGCTTTACTATGATTATTTTCTATTAATCCATCCCGAATATGTCGAACAGGGCTTACGGTAAAAATAACTTTTAAATTGGGATTTAATTGCCAAAGTTTAGTTAATGTTTCTCTCCAGAGAGCATAAATGCTGTCCTCAGATGTAATTTCTTTATCGAATAAAATACCCGGTTGTTTATGGCAGTTTGCAACATATCTATTTTCACTCTTTAGTTTGTAAATAAATGCTGATCCGAATGTGATAAATAAAAATCCTGGTTGCATTAATTGTTCAATGAGTTCTTCATTCAGGCTATTAATTATTATTTTTAATTCTTCCTCGGTCTTTCCATTTACTTTTGTAGAAGCGTCCCATGAATACACCAAATCATCTCTTTTTAAAAAAGTAAAAGCTGCATTTCCATTGAGGGCATCAAGAATATTTTTGGCAATTGGGTAAGGATGGTAAATTGTCCCGAATGGATTGCTTAACGCATGAAAACCTGCTTGGGAGGCATAGTTCGAAATTTCATTAGAAAAGCAACTTCCCAGAAAAGTAAGTCTATGAGAATGAGTAATTAAAAATTCTGTTTTTTTTGGGATGTCAAATCGAAGAAAAAAATCACTCATTTAATTTAAGATTAAATTCTTTGCGTTTGCAATGGCTGCCTCTGTAATTTTTTCACCACTCATCAAACGAGCAATTTCTTCAATTTTTTCATTTGTGGATAACCATTGCACTTTTGATATAATCCGATTTTCTTTTTGAATTTTGAATACTTTTGCGTGCTGTGTTGCTTTCGCAGCAACTTGGGGTAAATGGGTTATAGTTAGCAATTGAGTTTTGCTACTCATACTTCCAAGTAGTGACGCCATTTTGTGAGCAACCTCACCAGAAACACCGGTATCAATCTCATCAAAAATCATGCAGGGTAAATGACGCTTTTCTGAAATTAATTTTTGTAGCGCCAACATAACACGAGATAATTCACCGCCGCTCGCTGCTTTTTCAATCGATATTGGTTCGATTCCTTTATTTGCCGAAAATAACAAATCAATATCTGTTGTTCCATATGAGTTAAGTTGGCCTGAATCTTTTAACTGGAAAATAAGCAGTGTGTCTTTTAAATTTAGTTCGCACAAAATTGTTTGAATTGATATCGAAATTGAGGAAATGGCATTCATTCGTTTTGAATGAAGAATACCTGCAAGTATTTTCGCATTATCAAAATTTTTCTGAACTGTATCTTCGAGCTTTTCTATTTTTTCTCCAAGGTTACTAGAGTGATTTACAAGACATTCAAGTTCTATTTGAAATTCGAGCAATTCTTTTTGCGTTCTTTTTTGATGCTTACTGATAATTCGGTTGTATTGGTCCATAGCAACTGTAAGCTCCTGCTGAAGTTCAGGATTTACGGTTAGTTCATCCAAGTAGCGATCTGAATCCTCTAAAATATCTTTAACCTCTGGTAGAATGGAGTTAATTCTTGTTTTAATTTCAGTTAATTTTTCGGAGGTTATTCTAATTCGATCCAGTGAGGATTTTAAGGTGGTAATTTTTGAATAAATGCCAGATTCTGAGCCGAGAGATTCAGATATCAAATGAATTGTTGATAATAATTCTTCTGCGTTTTCAAGTTCTGTTAATTGATTTTCCAATTTTGAATAATCAATCTGATTTAAGTCTAATTGATATAATTCATTTAATTGAAACTGATTATAATCCAAAAGTTTAGATTGATTTAGAAAGTCACTTTTCAGTTTTTCGAGCTCAAGTCTATTTTTTTTCCACTCATCAAATTTTTGTTGGTAATCTTTACGAATTGACTCAAGATCAGCAAGGCAGTCTAAAATATCCAGTTGAAATTCTTTTTCCTTGAGTTCTAAAGTATTGTATTGTGAATGAATAGCAACTAATTTTGTTGAAAATACTCGTAATATAGAAAGTGAAACGGGGGTATCGTTTATGAAAGCTCTCGATTTTCCTTGTGTACTTATCTCTCTTCGAACTATTGTATTTGAACAGAAATCTAAATTATTGGATTCAAAGAAATCAGAAAACGAATCAGAAATTTGAAATTCTGCTTCTACAAAACATTTGGAACTTTCAGGCCCAATCACTGTAAAATCAGCCCGATCTCCCAAAATTAAATTTAAAGCATTTAATAAAATCGATTTTCCCGAACCTGTTTCACCGGTAAAAACCGAAAAACCATGCTTTATTTCAAGTTCTAAAAAATCAATCAGTGCAAAATTAGAAATTCGAAGAATCCGAAGCATTATTGAAGAATTTCATCGTATTTTGTCGCATTTGAAGGATCAATTTTCTTCATTAGATTTACTAAATCTGTTTTTTGTTTGACCTCGGCATCAGTACAAATTTCTTTGAGTTCTAATCTTTTGGCTTGAGCAAAATTGATTAGGTTAATTGAGTTGGGTCTGGTTTGAATTACTGGATTCAATTTATTTAAAGCATCAAATATTTGCTTTCGTGCCTCAACTTTATTCTCATACAATTTATCAATCCCCTTCCTGTGATATAAATAATTACACTCTCGTAAGGGTTCAAACAACTGATGCAACACATTATCAACTAACCAAAAACGATTTCTTTTAGAAGATTCGTTGGATTTCCAACCTGCAGCCCCTGAATTTTGGGCAAGAGAAACAATTTGTTGAGCCTCGTTAAAGTATGGTGTGCCTCCTTTGAGAGAAAAGGAGTCATAATCCATTCCGATTATAAAATAGGCATAGAATGCTAAAATAGAAGTCAAATTATCACGGAATTGATTTGGGGCATAGACCAGTAATGCGTTTCTTGAATAAGAGAATGCAATATTTTCATCCAAAAAATTTAAAATCGTTGTATTGTATGAAGAATTAAATGCTGGTCTACTCGATTGAACTTGAAGCGATCCGGAAAATCCGTTTGTTCCTGACTTTTCTTTTAATTGTAATTGAATTACACAATTAATTCTCTCTTCAACTTTGAATTTATCTTTTGTCCATTGTGTATTATTCATCATATCCTCCATGGTTTGCTTTAATTGAGCAACCACCTCTTGATCAACAGTTGTCAACTCAAGTTTATTATCGGCCACCACAGTGATTTGGCAATTTAATTCTTGTGAGAATAAACTGACGTTCCATATGATTAGAACTAATGATAAACAGAGCTTCTTCATATTTTTAAAATGACTGGGCTATTATTTCAACGATCTCATCCGCAATTTCGTATTTCGACTTTAAAGACAATTCAATTTTTGCCATTTTTTTATCTAAGATAGTAACTTTATTTGTGTCGTGACCAAATCCCGCCCCTGTATCTTCTGTCGAATTTAAAACAACATAATCCAAATTTTTATTCTTTAATTTAGCTGAAGCGTGTTCTATTCCATTTTCAGTTTCTAATGCAAAACCTACCAAAAGTTGGTTATCCTTTTCTAATCCAGCCCACTCAAGTATGTCTGGATTTTTTACAAGTTTGAGATCACGATTATTCTTGTTTTTTTTGATTTTTTGAATTTCTGTAATTTCAGGTCTGTAGTCTGAAACGGCAGCAGCAAAGACACCAATTGATTGTTTTTTCCAATATTTTTTAACCGATTTCATCATTTCTTCGGCGGAAATAACATTTATTCGCGTTAATTTGGGGTGTTCTATTGAAAGTGAAGTAGGTCCTGATATTAGAATGACCTCGCATCCTGAAGAAAGAAAAGACTTTGTTAAGGCATACCCCATTTTTCCACTTGAGTGATTCCCAATAAATCGAACAGGATCAATATTTTCATAAGTTGGGCCAGCCGTTATTAAAACTTTCTTGCCTTTGAGTTTTAGGTTTTTTTTTTCAAATTCTTTTTGAACTTCCTCTAAAATTTTTTCCGGCTCCATCATTCGTCCATAACCCAACAGACCACTTGCTAGTTCTCCAAATTCAGCAGGTAAAACGAGAACTCCATCATTTTTTATCAATTCAATATTTCTTATGACTGTTGGATGAGCGTACATGTCCAAGTCCATTGCTGGTGAAACCATTACTTTTCCTTTCATTGAAAAGTATGTGCTCAACAAAAGATTGTCACAAATTCCATTCGCCATTTTAGCCAAGGTATTTGCAGTTAATGGAGCAATTAAAAATAAATCGCACCACTCAGCCAACTCAACATGATTGATCCATCTCTTATCGTCAGAAATCAAATTAGATTCAACAGGATTCAAGGAAAGAGTTGACAGAACAAGTGGACTGACAAATTCAGAGGCATTGGGTGTTAAAATACACTTTACTTCAAAACCTGATTTTACAAGTAGTCTAACAAGAACTGGAATTTTATAGGCTGCGATGCCTCCGGAGATTCCAATAAGTATGCGTCTCGAACGCATCTAGATTATTCTTCTGGATTATTAATAAAAAGCTTATTTTCAAGAAGCTCTTGCGTGGCTATTGCAGTTGGTTTTGCCATGCGTTCGTAATGACGAGATATTTCGATCTGCTCTCTGTTTTCAAAAACTTCCTCTAAATTGTCAGTTGTTGTGTTGAACTCTTGCAATTTTTGAGTTAACTCCTCTTTCAATGTTGCACTAATCTGATTGGCTCTTTTTGATACGACAACGATAGACTGGTAAATATTCCCAGTTTTCTCTTCCAAACGAATTGTATCTCTCGTCACTGTCGTTTTTTCTGCAGTTAAATTTTTATAGCTCATTTTTCCAACTTACTTTTTGTTAATAAATTTAGCTCTTTTTGCGATTCGGTTTCCACAAAATCTAACTCGAGTAGATACGATGAATTTGAAAAGAGGGATGCAAAGTTACGATATCTTTCGATAGTTTGTTCAAATCGTTCCTTTTTTTTACTGTTTACACTATTTTTTGATAAATAAAAAGAGTTTTTGATTAATAAATACCAAGCCTCTTCTGTAAATTTTGAGCGAGGATAAGCTTCTAAAAATATTTTAGCAGCAGCTGAGGCAGCCTTATAACTTTCCGTCTTGCTATACAACTTAACTATTTCAAATTCTTTAATTTCAATTTTATACCTGAGATTATCAATAATTTTATTACAACTATCAATTAATTTTGACTCTGGATATTCATTAATAAATTGTTGTACTTTATTTATTGCAATGTTTGTTTCTTCCTGATCAAGTTGATACTCAGGAGAATTTTTAACACTACACATAGCAACCATAAATAAACTTTCTTCTATTTTATCGCTGTATGGATATCTCTGATTGAACGAATTGAAGTAATAACCGGCCATGTAAAAATCCCCGAGATTATAATATGATTTTGCGAGCCGATAATATGAAACCTGTCCTTGATCTGTTTTTGGCGAATTCTGATAAATTTGTTCAAATAAAAGAATGCTTTTGTTGTATTTTTTCTTATCAAAAAGTTCGTTAGCGAGCTTAAATTTTAAATCATAATCATCAGAATTAACGATCTTCCTGAAATCAGTACAACTGCTTAAAGCAATCATTATCAAAAAAAGTAGGAAAATTGTTTTCATTCTAATCATTATTTTACGCGCAGACTTTTACCAACAGTCAGGACAGAGGAAGATTTAATGCCATTTAATTTACATAAATTTTGAACAGTTGTGCCGTATCTCGATGCAATTTTACTCAATGTATCACCACTTTTAATTTTATGATAAACAACGGATTCTTTTTTAGTAGTTGATTTAGCTTTTACAGGGGGAGTCTTTTTAGCAATTTCTTGTTTAGGCTGGGTTTGCACATATTCAATAGGCTTTGACCCAGTTCCAAATAATGTTTTATGAATAAATAGTTTCGATACTTTTTGCTCTTTTTTAATGACATCAACAAATAGCTCCGGGTTTAGTGGTACATCAAAAAAGCGAACCTCAAAATGGAGATGGGCACCAAAAGAATGACCGGTGTTACCTCCGAGGCCGATAACGTCTCCTGCACTTACCTCATCATTCGGCTGCACGAGTAACTTGCTAAGGTGCGCATAAAAAGTTTCTAGTCCATTATAGTGTCTAACAATGACCAAATTTCCGAAGCCCCCTTCATTAAATTTTGCATAACGAACTTTACCTGCCCACGCCGATACAACGGAATCTCCAGTTTCTAAATCTAAATCAACCCCATTGTGGTTTTTACCCCAACGGGGGCCAAATGGGGACGTTTTTATTCCTTTGACAGGCATCACAAATTTTAAATGCTCATCATTAGATACCGTTAACCACAGCGTGTCGTCAATTTTTGTTGGATCTGACGATTTCGAGGAGGTAAAACATCGTTGACTATCCCACGATTGCGAAAAATCTATTCCCGTAAGCTTTTTTAAACCTGTGTACATATCTTGATTTAATACGCCGTTAAAACCTTTATCTTTTAAATATTCCCAGGTTCGATTTGAGTATAAAATTATTTCTCCGTCTGGTGTTTGTATAGTATCAAGTATTTTTTGGGAAAAACAGAGAGTAAACGCACTACAGAAATATAGAACAAAAAAAGTTGAATATATTCGAATTACTTTGCACATTTAGATTGAGAATGTAAACAAAGTTAACCTTATTTCTCCTATTTTTCACTAACCTCAACGATTTGAATATTGTAAAATAATGACTCTTCTTTAGTGAATTTTTGTTGAATTCCTTTTATTTGAGAAACTTCCTGCGGAGATACCAAAAGAAATATTCCCTGATTTTTTTTAGCATTTGTTAACGCTTTTTTGAGTGATTGAGGTTCAAAATTATCTTCAAATTTGTTCGAAATGAGCGTTTTCTTGGTGTAAGTGTTAATAAGACTTACATTTTTCATACTATTAACGATTAAATTGAATTTAACCGTTTTTCCTGGACCAAAACCAATATCATCTTTATTTGGTTTAAATAAATTCCACCGCCAGATTTTACTTCCATTAACTGTAATTGCGGGTTTCACTTTACCAACAATGAGAAATTGAATAATCAAATCTGAATTCGCAGGTAATGTTTCGCCCATAGAATGCTCAGCCCAAGCAAGTTCCGATGGAAGAATAACTGTTGCAATATCACCAACAGACATCTTTCTCATTGCTTCATCCCAACCTTTTGACTGCATATTGTATCCCACAAGGAAAGGTAAATCTGACTTACTGATTTTGGAACTTCCATCAACTAACTTTCCGTTTGGTAGAGTAACCATGTAATTAATCAATACTAAATCTCCATCTTTTAATTTTGAACCTTTGCCTTTTTTAACCCACTTAATATTTAAACCATTTTGTTCTTTAAGAGAATCGATATATTTTACATTTTTTGGAAATACGAAAGGCTTACCTGTATTTTCACTCGCCTTAACTACCCCCTTTTTTTCAATTTCACCTGAGCATGAACTAAAAATGAGCAAAACAAATGCAAACAGCAAATATTGCCAAAAGTGAAAAAATCGATTTATCATGCCTACAAATTTTTAATTTTATTTTTTATCACTTTGTTCAACTCCAAATTTACAACAATCGGTGACATTGGGGGGATGGTTTTAAAATCGCCAAGTAGTCCATGAGCCAGATTACTTGGTAAAATGAAAATTGCTTTTTCACCCTGCTTCATTAGTTTTATACCTTCTTGAATTCCAGATTCAACATGGCTTCTATCGATTAAAAATTGGTCCACCTCAGAAGAATCTGTTTCATAACAAATTTTCTCATTTAATAAATAAATTTTCATAACGACATCAACCGAATCTCCAGATTCAGCTTTAATTCCCTCTGTTTTCCTGATAATTTCATATCGTAAACCAGTCCCAGTAGGTGCTAAATTCAACTCTTTGTGGTGACCGAGGTAGAGATTTATTTGAAGTTCTTCCTCTTTGACACGACCGGTATTGAAGTCAATCGAAGTGCTATCAGTCCAAACATTTTTTGATGTACTATCAGTTGTGCCTTGTTCACAAGATAGAAGACAAAGAATGGCCACTTCTAAAACCAAAAATTTAGATAAGTTATTTTTCATTTTTGGCGATTAGTTTTTTAAATCGATTTACTGCTTGTTCAAGTTTTTCAGATGAAAATCCTCCAGCTGCGTACTTATGGCCTCCTCCATTAAAATGTTTATTTGCCAATTCATTTACAAAAAATCGTCCCTTTGACCTAAAAGATATTTTTATTCCATCTTTGTGTTCAATAAAAATAGCGGCAACAAAAATATTTTCAATCGATAGGATTGAATTTACGAGACCTTCTGTATCTCCTTTTTTATAATTGAAGCGTTCCAACTCTTCCTTAGTAAGTGATATTATCCCAGTCAAATATTTTGGAAGAACCTCTAATTTTTCAACAATAGCGTATGATTTTAATCTTATTTTATCTAGTGAATTAGAGTCATATATTTTTTCATGAATTTTAGAGTGATTTATTTTTACCTTAAGTAATATGGATATAATTTCGTGGGTCCTCGAGGAAACAGAAGGAAAACGAAAAGAACCCGTATCAGTCATTATCCCCATGTAAAGCATTTCGGCGATTGGAGTATCCATTGCGAGAAGGTTGTCAGTTTGAAAAATTAATTCGAAAATCAGTTCAGAGGTCGAGGCAATGGTTGTATCAGAAATGGAGATAAATGAATTGATTGATGGATTTTGGTGATGGTCAATCATTACTTTCTTTGCATCCGATTTTTGAACAAGATCCCCAAAGTCGTCCCCAAGTCGTTTGAAATCATTAAAATCTAAACAGAAAATTAGGTCGGCCTCTTGTATTATTTTTATTACCTCATCTTTATTTGTTTCAAATAATTTGATTTTAGAAATATTAGTTATCCAATCAAAATAATGAGGAGCCTCATCAGGATGACAAATCGCCACATTTGGGTTAAATTTTTTAATAAAATGGTAGAGGCTAAGTGAGCTCCCGAGTGAGTCACCATCTGGGGACTTGTGTGATGTAATAACAATATTAGTTGAATTTAAAATTTCTTGAAAAGTAGTTCTGAATTCGTTTAAAAAGCCGTTCATAAAGTAAAAATGTAAATTGTATTGTAAAGATACATTTGTTGGCCCATTTAATTACTTAATTTGCTTGGTAAGTTGTTTTTTTTTTCACTAAATTTGGAAAAAAAAGCAACTGTACTCAGTACTTATCGTTTTAAGATCAATCAAATTCAATAAATGAAAAAGTTTATTTTCCGACACATTCTGATTTTAAATATCCTGTTTTCTTTTGGTGTTTTTTCTCAGCAAAATGTTCAATTGTGTCTTGGTGCAGATGCGACTATTTGTGCGGGTCAAACTGTAACCATAACAAATTGTAATTCTGGATCAAATCCAACAAATTCTGCCGGTCTCTATTTAAACA
>Ga0194116_10001085_pt1 | contig 41284 bp, 34 predicted proteins | sample TA2MahsurfametaG_4_FD_148617 | JGI IMG/M metagenome (GOLD analysis project Ga0194116, IMG submission 148617) | Freshwater microbial communities from Lake Tanganyika, Tanzania - TA2015008 Mahale S9 surface | ecosystem: Environmental > Aquatic > Freshwater > Lake | place: Tanzania: Lake... | reverse complement strand
CGTCCAACCCGGGGACATCGGAACCGCGGATCGCTGGCGTCTCAGCACCCGGTTCGGTGGCTCCCCCGGAACCGCGGATCCCGCACCGACTCCATTCCCGGCCGTCCGAATCAACGAGGTGCTGGCCCATACCGATCCCCCTCTCGTGGACAGCATCGAACTCTTCAATGCGAGTGCGCAGCCGGCGGACATCGGAGACTGGTGGCTTACGGATGACTTCCGTGAACCGAAGAAATACCGGATTCCGAACGGAACTGTCCTCCCTCCAGGCGGATTCTGGGTCGTGACCGAGGAGACTCTTCGTGTCGGCCCAACCGGCTTCTCCCTGAGTGCCCTGGGCGACGGGATCCACCTGTTCAGTGCCGATGCCAATGGAACCCTTACGGGATACACCCAGGGTGGTTCCTTCGGCGCGACCTTCAACGGCCAGAGCCTCGGGTGGCTCGGTAGCTCCGAGGGTCGTGAGCACTGGGTTCCCCAATCCCAGCGGTCGCTCGGCCAGCCAAATCCCCCGCCGGGCGTCCCACCGCTTATCGTCACCGAGATCCACTACGCCCCGCCCGCGTTGCCACCCTATGGAAGCCAGCTCGACGAGTTCATCGAGGTGCGGAACACGACAAGCCTGCCCCTGCTGCTCGGGGATCCCGGTCGTCCGGAGCGTCGCTGGCGTTTGGACGGTGCTGTCACATTCACCTTCCCGTCCGCAGCCCTGCTCGGACCTGGCGCCTTCGGAGTGGTCGTGTCGTTCGATCCCGACATCGAGACCGTCCTCGCAGCCGATTTCCGCTCCCGGTTCGCCGTGCCGAGCGGGGTTCCACTCTGGGGACCCTGGAGGGGCACTCTCAACAACGCCGGAGAAACGATCCAGGTGCAGCAACCGGACGAGCCCATCCCTTCCCCCGCAGTGAATGCCGGCTTCATTCCTTGGGTGACCTGGGAATCGGTCCGATATCGACCCGTCGCCCCATGGCCGACCTTCGTCGAGGGAACAGGGAATTCCATCCAACGCCTCCGGAGCCGCTCCTTCGCCAGCGAACCTGCGAATTGGGAATCCGCTCCGCCCACGGCCGGACGTGTCAACAACCCGGACGACACCCTCCAGGCGGTGGCCGACCAGGATTGGGACCAGCTCCCTGACGACTGGGAGGTGGCCGAGGGGCTCGATCCCCTCTCGGCGGTGGGGTCCAACGGCGCCCTGGGAGATCCCGACGAGGATGGGCGGACCAATCTCGAAGAATACTTGGCCGGGACCCGCCCCAAGGACCCGTCGAGTCGACTGGTGATCGAGGTCGCCACCGGGGATGCCGGTACGGAACTCACGATTCCAGCGATTCCAGGCCGTATCTATCGGGTCTGGGTGCAGGACCGCCTGGGAGATCCCGCGTGGCTACCCCTCGGAAGTCTCAATGGACCTGGAACCCCTGGACCCCTCCGGTTCCGGGACCCCTCCACCCAGTCCTCGCGGTTCTACCAGATCTCGATTGCGTTGCCCTGAACTGGGCACGCGAAGACACGGAGGGGGCCGGGAAAGGAGACAGACGATTTGTTTCAATTCCGAGGCGGTGGTGCCGCCCGGAATACGGGCACGTCTCAGAGGCTGGATCCGGGGTCTGGATCCGATCGATCTGGCGGGACCGGATGCATCGGGGTGCGACGCCTGAAGAGGCGTCACAGCCTTTGGGCGACGGCGTAGACGATCAGCCACGGCATGAGCCAAAGCAGGGCAAGGGCCCATCCGAAGAAGAGGGCGCCCATGTGGCCCGCGCCCGTATCCGGTCCCTCATGGACCACCGCACTCGCCACCGCCAGACCCCAACCGATCACCACGGTGACCCCGAAGACGGCCCACCACGGCATGAACCGGGGACGGAATGCCCGAAGGATGAGGACGGCGATGGGCAACAGTCCAAACCCGAGGGCGCAGATGAACTCAAGGATGGTGTTTTTCATGCGCCTCCATGTCGATGTCTCGGAGAAATCCCCGCGGTCCCTCCATCCAAACTCCAAGCCACTCTCACGACGACCGGGAGCCTCTGGCCACCGGTTTCTTCCCAGGGGTGTCGTTATCATCCGGCCGGATCTCCGGGTCCTCTCCAATTCCCTCATTGCTCCCTCCGCGTCTCGGCACCTCCGCGTGAGCCTCTTTCTTTTCATAGGGACCCAAAATTCCCCGTGCGGTTCGGGCTCAACCCCGGTCCAATCCCGCCTGAACACACCATGAGTGCCGTCGCTGTCTTCGCCCCCATCGTCATCGCCTCCTGGCCCGCCCTCGGGGCTGCTGTCGCCTCCGCCGCCACCTCGCTCGGCTTTTCCATCGTCGATCAGGCCGTCACCAACGCGAACCAATCCCAAAACACGGACAGCGTCCAACGGGTCGATCTGGAGATCCCCGGAAGCGAGGTCGTCCTCGAGACGCTCGGACGCGACCAGCGGATCCGACTCGTTCGGGATGGAGTCGAGGCCCTGTTCGCCCGCGATGCGCGCGGTCGTGCTTCGGTCTGTGTCACCGGTGAGGGTTATTCCGAGGAAATCCTGCGCCAGGTCGGCGAGGAGCTCAGTGGACGCATGGTCCAGCACTACGTCCTCCAGAAATTGAAGTCCGAACTCGATTCACGGGGCATGAACCTGGTCGAAGAGACGGTCGGCGAAGACCAGTCGATCCGACTCCGGGTACGGCACTGGCAGAATTGATCCGGAGCCACCAAGAACCCATCCGTCAGACCATGAACGTCCGCGAATATGAGATCACGATCGGTCCCACCGGCGAGGTGGAACTCCACATCGACGGAATCAAGGGCAAGGGCTGCCTCGAAGTGGTGAAGCTGTTCGAGTCCCTCGTCGGCGAGGTTCGGGAAGTGCGACACACCTCGTCGTTCTACGAACCTGACGATGACGTGGTGATCCGGAACCAGCAGCATCACTGAACGCCGGCTGGGTTCCTATGGACTCCAGCGACTCCAGCTACTATCCGCCCCGGGCAGGACGGGGACGGATGTCGGCGGCATCGGGCGTCCGCTTCGAGCGGCTGAAGAACCGCTTCGCGAACGTCATGCGACGGCTGCCGAGTCCGCCCACTCTCGGCGTCCTGTCGTTCCGGGACGGGGTTCTTTCCCTCTTTCTGCCCGGATATGCCTACGTGGCCATGGGCCGGTGGCAGATCGGGCTGGTCATGGCCGGGGTATGGATCCTCGCCCTGTTGCTGCTCCTGGTCTTCCTCGCGAATCCGTCCCTCCGGGCCTGGTGTCTCGGCACCCTGGCGTCCACCCACACCAGCGGTCTGGCGCTGGCCATTCTTCGAACGCGGGAACTCGATCCGGACCTTCCCTCGCCGACACTGGCTCATCGGATCGGATTCCCACTCGCCCTCTGGGCGATTGCCGCCGCGGTCGTGTATTGGCCTCTAGACGGACTCCTCGGTGACACCTTCGCCCGGGTCGTGCTGGTCGACGGGCGGCACATCGTCGTGAACCCGAGGGTTGAACCCGAGGATCTTGTACGCGGGGACACCATTCTCTACCGGTCGGAGGGAACCCGCCGGGGTGGAGGGGAGATGCAGGTCCTGATGCGGGGCGGCCTGTACTGGGGCGTCGTGATCGGTCTCCATGGGGATCGGATCCAATTCAGCACCAACGGCGTGGTGGTGGCCGGGCGAACGAGACCCTTGGAGGCGTACATGCCCACGACTGGGTCGGTGGCCGTCCCAAGGGACACCTGGTTCGCGTGGCCTCGGATGGTTTGGCGGGCGCAAGGGGGAGCCTCACCCGACGTGATCACCCAAGCGTTTCTCGACCAGGCGCAGATCACCCGGGCAGAGTTCGTGGGTCGCCCCTACCGGAGGTGGTTCTTCCGGCGTCAGGACACCCCATGAGTCGTTTCGGCAATCTTGAGTTCGAATCGAACGAACAGCCTCGCCACGGGACCGAGTCGGAATCCCGGGATGGCGCCTACTGGATGGCCTCGGCCCAGACGGCCTACCAGTCGATGGACTTCGAGCTCGCCCTACGCCACTACTCCCGCGTCCTCGAGTTCGATCCCGCGTCCATTCCGGCCTGGACCGGTCAGGTCCGGGTTCTGATCGAGCTGGGGGAGTATCGCGAGGCCCGGGTCTGGGCCGACAAGGCCCTGGAACGTTTCCCGACCGCGCCGGAACTGTTGGCGGCGAAGGCGGTGGCCTTGGGGAGGCTCGGCGATCTCGACCCGGCCCTGGCGTTCTCGGATGCCAGCCTCGAGGAGCGCGGTGACAGCGCGTACATCTGGCTTGCCCGGGGCGATGTGTTGCTCGCCCGCAAGGAGCGTCGGGCGGACTACTGTTTCGAGAAAGCCTGCGCCCTGGATCCCGCAGGCTGGTGGGTGCAGTGGCTTGCGGCCCGGATCCGGCACCACTACGGACAGTTCGCCGCCGCCCTCAAGCTCGCCCAGCAAGCCGCTGCCGCGGACCCCGGAAACTGGGTCGTGTGGCTGCTCTGCGGGGATTGTGAGGCCGCCCTGGGTTTTGCCGCGAATGCCCGTCGGTCCTACCAACAGGTCGCCGACCTCAACCCGGAGTACCGCGCAATCGGGGAGCGGATCCATCAGCTCGATCGACGTGGGATCTTTGCCCGCATCACCGGATGGCTTCGCCAGGGCCTCCGCTCCTGACCCCAGGGAACCGGCGACCCTCCTTTCCATGGATATCCACCCCTACCTCGACCGGCTGCTCATCAAGGCCTACGAACAACGGGCGTCTGACCTCCACTTGGTGGTCGGGGTCCCACCCGCCTTCCGCATCACCGGTGAGATCGTGCTCGCAGACGCGGACGCCTTGTCGGAGGAGGACAGCCAGGCCATGGCGGATTCGCTCTTGAACGAGCTGCAGCGTCGGAAGCTGGACCACGACTGGGAGCTCTGCATCTCGGTCCGTCATCCGGTGGCTGGCAGGATCCGGGTCACATTCTATCGGCGGAACGGTGTCACGGAGATCAGTGCCCGCTTCTGTGGCGATCGGATCGCGAGCCGCGAGGAGCTGATGCTGCCGGCTCGGATCGACGACTTTGCGCGGCGTCCGAACGGACTGTTCCTCGTGACCGGTCCGACCGGCGCTGGGAAGACGACGACGCTCAACTACATGATCGACCTGATCAACCGGGAGCGTCGGTGCAAGATCCTGACCATCGAGGATCCGATCGAGTTCGTTCACCCGAACGACCGGGCCATCATCGTGCAACAGGAGGTCCTGACCGACGTCCGGTCGTTCAACCGGGCGCTGATCCACGCATTGCGACAGGATCCCGACGTCATCTGCGTCGGCGAAATGCGCGATCACGAGGCCATCGCGACGGCCCTGACCGCGGCGGAGACGGGACATCTGGTGCTGGCGACGCTCCACGCCCCGAGTGTGGGCCACGCGATCGAGCGCATCGTGGGCATCTTCGAGGGAAACGCCCAGAAGCAGGTCGTTCTCCAGCTCTCGAACTGTCTCCAGGGCATCATCGCACAGGAACTCCTCCCAAGCCTGGACCGGACCCGTCGTGTGCTCGCCTACGAGCTGCTGCTGTCGACCAACGCCGTCCGCACCGTCATCCGCGAGAACCAGATCCACCAGCTGAACAACATCATGCAGACCGGGGCACGGGACGGCATGGTGCTCATGGACAACTGCCTCCACGACCTCTACTCGAAGTGTTTGATCAGCTACGACACCGCGGTGAGCCGGGCCCGGAACACCGAGCGGTTCCGGAAGGACGGGGAGTGAGATCCCCGGAGTCGGTGTCTACCACTCGATCAGGGCCGCACCCCAGGTGAGTCCAGCGCCGAAGACCACGAGCAGGACGAGATCCCCCGCCTTGATGCGGCCCTGGGACAAGGCTTCGTCGAGCGCAATGGCCACACTGGCGGCAGAGGTGTTGCCGTAGCGGTCTACGTTGACGTAGAGCTGGTCCTCACGGGCGCCGAGCCGGTCGGCAACGGCCGACATGATGCGCTGGTTGGCCTGGTGCGGGATGATGCAGGCGAGCTGATCCACCGTGACCCCGCAGCGCCCCAACACCTCCTGGGCGGCGGACACCATCGCGTTGACCGCATTCTTGAAGGTCTCCTTCCCGTCCATCCGGAGGAAATGGAGCTTCTTCGAGACGGAATCGATCGTCGCCGGGCAGGCACTGCCGCCTCCAGGCACCTGCAGCAGCTCCGACTTTCCACCATCGGAGCCCAGACAGGTCATCAGCAGCCCATGGGAACCGGGCCGGTGTTGGAGCACCGCCGCCCCGGCACCATCACCGAACAACACGCAGGTGTTGCGGTCGGTCCAGTCGACGAAGGCCGACATCTTCTCGGCGCCGATGATCAAAACGGTGTTGTAGGTATGGGAAGCGACGAATTGGCTACCCACCTCGAGTGCATAGACGAATCCGCTACACGCAGCCTCGAGATCGAAAGCAGCGGCTCTCACAGCGCCGATGCGGTCCTGAACAATGCAGGCCGTGCTCGGGAAGAGCCGATCCGGGGTGATGGTGGCGACGATGATCAGGTCGATCTGATCCGCGGTGACACCCGCATTGGTCATCGCCCTCCTGGCGGCTTCGACAGCCATGTCGGATGTGGCCTCATTCTCCGCAGCCAGACGTCGTTCCCGGATCCCGGTCCGGGTGGTGATCCAGTCGTTCGAGGTTTCGACCATCCGCTCGAGGTCCGCGTTGCTGAGGATCCGTTGCGGGACGTAGGCGCCGACTCCAGTGATCGAAACCGTCCTGGGTGGAGGACGCTGAGGAAGCGAGGGGCGGGAAGTCGGCATGAAACGGCAGGGATGCCGAGCGGGATGTAACCACCAATTCCCCGGTGGCGACAACCTGTACGCTTGGGATTCTAGACCTCCGCCCCGGCGGCGGTCATGGCGGCAGCCACCTCGCGTTCAATCTCCCCGCTGAGGTTGCCCAACACGGCCTTCGACCCCTGCAGGATGGCGTGCTTGAGCGCCTCGCGACGCGCCGAACCGTGGATCTTGATGACCGTGCGATGCAGTCCAAGGATCGGAGCTCCCCCATAGGTCTCGGGATTCAATCGGGCCTTGATCCGTCGCAGGCCGCCCGAGGCGAGCAGAGCGCCCAGCTTCCGCAACAGGCTCGGGTGCTCGAGCAGTTCGGCCCGCATCAGATGGCCCACGGTCTTCCCAAGGCCCTCGGAGGTCTTGAGGACGAGATTGCCGACGAAGCCATCACAGACCGCCACGTCCACGCCATCGGTGAAAAGGTCGAACCCCTCGCAATACCCGATCGAATTGAGGGAGGTCTTGCGGATGAGGTCGACGGCGTGCCGGGTGAGGTCGGTGCCTTTCGACAACTCCGATCCATTGCTCAGAACCCCGACGCGGGGCTTCTGGATCCCCAGCATGGCCTTGGAATAGACCGATCCCATGACCGCGAACTGCAGGAGGATCTCCGGCGTGCACTCCGGGTTCGCACCACCATCCAAGAGCACGAAGGCCCCCGTCCGGGATGGCATGATGCAGGCGAGGGAGGGACGCTTGATCCCATCCAGCCGGCCGAGCCTGAACGAGGCTCCGGCAACGAGGGCACCGGTATTGCCGGACGAGATGGCGGCATCGGCCTTGCCGTCGCTGACCAGGGTCAGGGCCTGATTCAGGGAGGAGTTCTTCTTGCGACGGACGGCCGAGGCCGGGTCGTCCTCCATGGTGAGCACCTCGGAGGCATCAAAGAATTCAACCCGGGGGTCCTCCAGGCCAACCTGGTCGGCGAGCGGGCGCACCTCTGACTCCCGACCTACGACATAGATGGTCTTGAGGGTCGGTTCCGCGGCGAGGCCTAGTTGGATGCCGTGCAGGAGTTCGGCCGGCCCGTGGTCGCCGCCCATGACGTCGACGGCAAGACGCATAAAAACAGTCAGGCGCCGGATCCCTCTCGGGATTCCGGCGCCTGGGACTCACACATCAGGCCGCGGCCTTGACGGTCACCACCTGGCGACCGTTGTAGTAGCCGCAGGAGGGGCAGACCCGGTGGGTGATGTGGGGGGCGCCGCACTGGGCGCAGGGGGTGAGCTGCGGCAGCTTGAGGACGGAATTGTAGGCCCGGCGCATGCGCTGGCGGCTTCGGGACGGTTTGCGTTTAGGGACGCCCATGGTGGATTGTGGTTACAGTTTCAACTTGTCCAGCGCGGCCCAAGGTGACGGGCCATCAGATGGCGACCCCTCGAGATGCGAATCGCGAGCCGACGCCGTTTGCGACAGCCCGCGACAGTCTGGTCTGCACAGCGGATTTGCTGGCAGGGCAAGATAGAAGTCCTCGCACAGCAGGGGAGTCAAGTCTGCAAAGTCGCCCTCGATCGGCACCGCCTCCTCACCTTGGAGTGGTGCAAGGTTGGCCAGTTCCGGGATTTCAACAGGGAGACGGAAGGGTTTGAGGCATCGGGAGCACTCACAGGCAATCGAAGTGGCCAGGGATCCCGTGATCAAAAGCCCATCAGGCTGACGCTCGACATCCAGCTCATACCGGAGCGGTTCATCAAACCGGATGAGCTCGTCCCGATACTCCATCCCGCAGGCCGCCGCCGGAAGTTCCCCCTCCAAGTGGGCCGGCTCCTCGGCAAGCAGACGCAGGTTCACCAAGACTGGCATACACGGAGTATCTGTCCGACCTCCGATCTCCGCAATGGCGCACCGATGGATGGCCGACGGATGGATCCCCCGACGGAGGCACTTCCGATCCGTCACAACCCCTTCGATCGTCTCGCGAGCGGATGGACGCCTCGTCGACAGGCGTCCGAGCAGTAGAGGACCCGATCCCAGTCCCGCTCCCATTTCTTGCGCCAGACGAATGGGCGACCGCAGGCGGCACAGATCTTGGAGGGAAGCTGGGACTTCTTCATGGATTCAGGACCCTTCCTGCAGGAAGGCGATCAGATCCCGAAGCTGATCCGGCGTCCGCCCCGCCTCCAGACCCTCCGGCATCAACGACAGGCCGCTGGTGGCCATTCTTGCAACGTTCTTCCTGGGAATAACCAGCTTGATTCCCCCGGCCTGCAACACGGTGACCGCCTCGGGCGTCTCGCCGCCCAGGAGTCCCACCTGGGTTTCCCCATCCCGGGTCTCGATCTCCACCGCCACGAACCCCGGGTTGATGGCCATGTTGGGGTCCAGGATGTTTGACAGCAGATCCTCGACGCTCCGATGCGCCACCCCGGTGAGGTCGGGGCCGACACGGTGCCCGATTCCGCCCGCCACATGACACCGGGCACAGGATTCCTCGAAGAGCGCACGCCCGCGCCTGGGATCACCGACGGCCGGGAGCTTGGCCATCCAATCCGTCACGAGAGCCTTCCGGTTGCTGTATTCCTCATCCCCCATGAAGACGGCTGCACGACGCCGGATGTCCGGCGTTCCGCCCCGCAAAAGGCGCCGTCGCTGCTCGAGGTCGAGGTTCAGCTCACCGATTCCAATCTGTCCGACCTCGAGGGCCGATAGAAGAGCGTCATGGTGGGCTCGCCGTCCGAGCAGAAGCTCCAACACCGCAGTGCGGAGTCCAGGGCTCACGCTCCGCCAGCGGGACACCAGGACGGCTCCGAGGTCGGAGTCCCTGAACGTGCCCAATACGACCAGGGCACCCCGCTGGAGTTCCATGGGCTCACGGGCATCCAGGAGTCGCACCAGCGCATTCGTGACCGTTCCCGGTTCGCCGAGTCCCAGCAAGGGCAGCAACGCCTCGCGAGCCGCGAGCGGCTGTTCGGGATCGGTCACGGTCTGGATTGCCCGGGTCAGCGCTGAGCGTTGGGCGTCGTTCTCGGGAAGCCCTAGGACCCGGGTGAGACGCCAGAGCGCATCCATCTCGACGGGATCCGCCGAGGCGCTCCGTCCATTGATCCCAAGCCGGAGGGATTCCGGCACCGTCACCTTGGCACCGCTGCGCGCAAGGCCTTCAGCCAGACCCTGCCACGCTGCGATCCGAACCGGGACCGGCGTCAGATCCAGGGCTGCATGCATCCACCACACGACGTCGTCGTCTCGTTCTCGGGATCCGGCCCGGGCTCCCAAAAGGGCAGAGAGTTCCCGGAGGACATCCTGGACACCCTGGTCACCTCCCGTCGCCGCCTTCAAACCCAGGAACTCCTTGAGGACCCCGACACCCTGGGATGGCGGGATGGATGCGATCACCGCGAGACGCGACCACCGGTGGTCCCTGTCCTCGGCAAGGATCCGGGCGAGCACCTCCACCGCCTTGGCCTCATCCACACGGCCCAGCACCTGGGCCAACACAAACCGGACGCGCGGGGACGGATCCAGGACCCACGACCTTGACTCAGCGGACCAGAACCTCCTGTGGATTCTTTTCCAAAGCTCCGAAGGGTTGAGGTGGTCGGCAGCCAGAATCAGCGCCTGCTCACGAACCCCCGGCGACGAATCATCGAGTGCATCCCGGATCTCGACGTCGCGCAGTCCTCCCAATCCCTCCAAGGTCCACAAGGCCTGGGTCCTCGATTCCGGAATCGCTGCCCGACGGGCCAACTCTCGGAGCCGGGGGATTGCATTCGTCGCATGACGCTCCACCAGGAGCCGCTGTGCCGTGGAGCGTTGCCACCCGTTGGCCCGCTCAAGCCAGGCGAGGCACTCCTCGTCACGAGGCGCCTTCGTGGCCACGGGTTGCGCCGGCAGTCCCGACTTCGGGATGAGCCGATAGATACGACCCCGATTCTCTCCGGCTCGGATGTCGAGGGTCTTCCGGACCTTCTCCGGGATGTAGTCCGGGTGCTCGATCACATCCCGCTGCATGTCCAGGACATAGAGAGCCCCATCGGGTCCGATCTCAAAGGCAACGGGGCGGAACGCCGGATCCCTGCTGGCGAGGAACTCCCGTGTCTGTTCGTCCGGCGCCCTGCTGGCCTTGAAGACCGGCCCATCCGGATGGATGACGTCGCGGTGAACAAGGTTCCCCACGACGTCTCCGACCAGAACGGATCCCCGGAGGTCGGCCGGAAACACCCCGGAGTCGATGTAACCCATGCCCCCCGCCGCGCTGAAATGCCCGGCCTGCTCGGGATGGTTCGGGCGGGTCATGGCCGTCGAGATCGGATGGATCCGACTCATCTCCTCATGGTCGGAGATCGAGGCGGTGATCGGCACTGGCGGAAAGCCAGGATGACGCCGCGTGACATCGAGGGGGAGGAACCGGTGCTGGATATGACTGATGTTGTAGGGGGTGAAGGCTCGGCCGAATCCATCGAACACGAGTCCGAATCCACCCCCGGAATTCCCGGTAAGAGTCACCACACCGGTCTCAGGATTAAAGGCGAAGTCCTGATCCCCGAGTGCCGTGACCCGATCCGGCATCCGAGGCGAACGGACGGACCCGCTGCTGCCTCCATTGGCAACATGGAAACGGTTGTCGAGACCGTACCGCAGCCCACTGGCGAGACTGTCCGAGATGCCCCTCTTCAACCCGGTCAGAACCACCTCACGTCGATCTGCGACGCCGTCTCCATCCGAATCCCGCAGCCAGAGGATGTCAGGAGGCGCGACGACAAGAAGACCTCCCCGCCATGGGGCCACGCTGGTGACGTAGCTCAGGTCGCCGGCAAAGACCGTCGAACGATCCGCCTTGCCGTCCCCATCGGTGTCGACCAGGCGTCGGACCGCGCTTCCGGTCCTTCCATCCGGACCTGCTCCATAGGGATAGTCGCGACACTCCCCGACGTACGCGGCTCCCGTCTCGTCCCAGGCAATCGCAACAGGGTCGAGGACGTCTGGTTCCGCCGCCCAGAGTCGAACCTCAAGCCGGGGATCCACCACGATCTGTCCCAGGGAGTCCTCGGGAGAGAGCGCCGCCTCAACAGGAAGAAAAGCCAGCAGGGTGAGGAAGCACGCCAGACGCATGGGGAGACCGTATCATCGGTCTCCAAACAGGGAAGGGTCGGAACCCACAGGCACCCGGAGCCGCCCGAACAGCAATCCGAGCAGGGCCGGTTGCGACGCCCCTACTGCCCGGTGGCTCCGCCACCAATGGCGGAGAAGGCCACGAACAGGAGAGCGAGGATCACGATGACCAGGACAGCGCCGACCGCGAGGAAGATCTTGTTGGTATTGTTCGTCTTCTTCCCGAAGGAGGCACCCTTGGAGGACGGAGCAGCGGCGGCTTCGGCGCCGATCTTGACCACCGGACGGGGCTGATCGGTCTGCTTCTTGCCGGTCTCATAGCGCAACTCGACCTGGCCCAGACGCAGCGTCTGCCCCGGACGAAGCGTCGCCTCCTTCTCCGCCGCCAGCTGCGCATCGTTGATGAACGATCCGTTCGTGGATCCGAGATCCTTGATGACGATCTCGTCGCCCTTGGCCCAAAGCTCACAGTGGCGGCTCGAGACGCTCGGCTCCGGAATGCAGAAGGTATTTTCCTCGAGACGCCCCAGAGTTCCCTTCTCGGTCTTCACGTCGAAGACCCGATCCGTGAAGCCAGCGGTGATGCAAACCAGTTTCGGCATAGGAGACGGCGTCTCCGTGTGTAACGGTTGACGGAACCACCCGTCAAACGCTTTCCCCCTGTATGGATGGAGTCATACGGCGGACAACGGAGGAGCCGGCTGAACGCCAACCCCCTCAGCCGTGGCGGACAACCATGGCTCGGAACTCATCGAACAGCGGTGTGGAATCATGCGGCCCTGGTGCCGCCTCGGGATGGTACTGGACGCAGAAGACCGGGCGCTTCTTGTGGCGCAGCCCCTCGACGGTTCGGTCGTTGAGGTTGATACGGTTGACCGCGACATCGCCGGGTAACGATTCCGCATCGACGGCGAATCCGTGGTTCTGGGAGGTGATCTCCACACGGCCTGTCTCAAGGTCCTTGACCGGCTGATTGCCACCACGGTGGCCGAACTTCAGCTTGAACGTCCGCCCACCAAGGGCCTGTCCCAGGATCTGATGGCCGAGGCAGATCCCGAAGATGGGAATCCCGTGATCGACGAGCTCCTTGACCTCCCGGACGATGCCACCCAGAGCTGCAGGATCCCCGGGGCCGTTCGAAAGAAAGATTCCGCGCGGCTTGTGCTTCAGCGCCTCCCGAGCCGGGGTGTGCGCCGGCACGACCTGGATCCGAAACCCCTTCTGCCGCAGGCGCCGGAGGATGTTGTACTTCATCCCAAAGTCGTAGGCGACGATCGGGACATCGGCGGGGGGCAGCGGTTTCCGTAGACTCCGGGGATCGGGGGTCGTGTTGTTCTGGGTCAGTTCGAAGGCTCCTGAATCGCGGTCCTCAGGATCCCAGAGGAACGGTTCCTTGTGGGTCACCTCGGACACATAGTCACGTCCCTCCATACCGCCCCAGGACCGGGCCCGGGAGAGGACCTCCTCGACCCCGAGAGCCTCGGTGGAAAGACAGCCGGAAAGCGCACCGCGAACCCTCAGCTTCTTGGTGAGTGCCCGGGTGTCGATGCCTTGGATTCCAGGGATGCCATGCCGTTCCAAGTAGTCCCCCAGCGAATAGTCCGCGCGCCAGTTGCTGACGACGGGCGACAGCTCCCGGATGACAAACCCGGAGGCATGGGGCGCCCAGGATTCCACATCCTGCTGGTTGACCCCGTAGTTCCCGATCAAGGGGTACGTCATTGTGACGATCTGCCCCTTGTAGGAGGGATCGGTGAGGATCTCCTGATAGCCGGTCATCGAGGTGTTGAAGCACACCTCACCGGCCACCGTGGTGCGGCTGCCGAATGCCTGACCTTCAAAAACAGATCCGTCTTCCAGAGCGAGGATAGCCTTCATTCGCGGTCGCGCGGTGGGCGTCTTGCCGTCAGCGCGGGCGCAGTGTGCTCACGCCGCCGGGCGGTGCAACAGGAACCTCAGACAGGAACCGCCGGCCCGGAATCTCCCGAGCGGACAGGAGGATCTCAGCGACCCGACTTCAGCCCCTCGACCACGAACAGGTCGGTCAGGATCCGCCAGTTGAAATAGACGTAACCCTCACCCCCATGGGTCATGGCCACCGCAGGCTCACCGCCCAGGCTTCCCGACAGGTCTGTCGGATAGATCTCCCTCATGGGTTCGAGTCTCTCCGTGGCAAGGTCATACCGGAAGACCTTCACGGGAGAGGTGCCATCATAGACATACAACCCCTTGCTGTCGGGGGACCAGCCCGCGACCTGGTAGTCGCGGATGGCGGGCAACGGACGCGACTGACCCTCGTCGAGCGGCCAGACGCGACGTTCGCCGCGCAGGACCCCGACGACCAACCGGCCATCCGGGGACACCGGAACACCAAAATAGGTCGGTGGGCTGACACCCTCAGGGGTGATGGCCACGGGATCCTTGGCTCCTTCGGTATCCAGAAGGTAGTAGCGCAGCCCATTGGTGCCGACGCGGCCATGCACGACGAGGTTCCTGCTGTCGGGGAGCCACGAGGCGGCCGAGAGATCGAGGTTCGTCACGGAGAGGGTCCGCCCCGTCCCGGCCCCGGTGGGCATAAGGATCAGGCGGGACGGATCATAGGCGCTGGCGAACACCCAGTTCCCATCCGGGGAGATGGCGTGGCCGAATCCGGGACCCAGCCGAACGGACTGGCTGCCGTCGGAACGGATCACATACGTGGAGTAGCTGTTGCCGGCGCCTTCGCCGAAGAAGATCACCAGGAAGCGGGTGCCATCCTCGGAGACTCCCCGCAGCATGCAGCGACCCATGGTGGTGAGGTTCCGCTCGTGGGTCTCCGGTGGAACCAGCCCGATGATCTCCTGCAGCTCGAACTGCCGCGTCATGAGCAGGCGCCCATCCTTGAAGATGTCGTGCAGGGTCATGTTGACCGAGGTGTTCAGGATGGACCTCTCCTCGCCGTTCACCGTCACCGCCCGCAGACTCTGGATCTCGCCGTGGCTGATCGCGGTGAACCAGATCTCCTTCCCGTCCGGATGCCAGGCCAACCCGTCGATCTGGGCGTACTCGCCGGTCAGATTCCGGAACTCGCCCTGACGATTCACGAGCCGGATCCTTCCCCGGCTGTCCTTGGGAACCGGATGGTCCGAAAAGGCGATCCAATCACCCTTGGGGGAGACGCGCGGATGCCCGAACGTTCCCGAGGTCTCCGCCAACTGAAGCCCTCCTCCCTGGGTGGGATGCTGCTCCAGCCGCCATCTCCCCCCGGCCTTGCGCACCACTACGTACTGTTCGCCATCGGGATACCAGTCGGCGTCCTTGACCTCCGTGAGCACCTCGCGCGGAGTCCCGCCGGAAAGTGAAACACGGGCCAAGGTACCCAGACCCGAGAACCATCCGACCCCGACCCGGTTAAGAAGGATGGCCATCTCCCCCTTCGAGGAGACCGCCAGGATGTCGGCGTTCGTATAGCCGAGGGTCCGAGCCTCCGGTGTGCCCGGTCGGGACGAGAACACCTCGATGGGCTTCATGTTCCACCGCGCGCCGTAGACGACATTCTCGCCGTCGGGAGCAAACCGGGCGTTCATGACGGTGCCCCGACCAAAGGTCACCTGGCGGAACTCCGGCTGTGGATCCACCGAATCCACCATCAGCAGCCGGGCCATCAGGAGGATCAGCAGCGAGGCCGCAAACGGGATCCACCATTTGGGCAACAGGGACTTGGGTTCGGTGATGATGCGTCGATAGCCGCTCTGCTGGGACAATCCCTCGAGGGCGAAGGCCAGATCGCTTGCCGACTGGAATCGATGCTCGGGACGTTTCTCGAGGCAGCGGTTGACCACGCGGTCCAGCCCAGGCGGCAGGTTCGGGATCAGCTCGATCAGGTCGGGTGGCTCTTCCCGGAGCACCGCCGTCATGGTCTCGGCACTGGTGGGACGGCGGAATGCCCGCTGTCCCGAGATCATCTCATAGAGGATCGCGCCGAACGCGAAGAGGTCGGACCGGTGGTCCGCCTCACGTCCCGTCACCTGCTCGGGTGACATGTAGCAGGGAGTGCCAAGCACCATGCCGCTCTCCGTGGGCGACTGGATCGTGGCGCTTGAGCCGGAATCGGTCAGGGAATCCACCTCACCGTCGGGCCGGCGCGGTCGGAACCCGCGACCGGTCACCTGACGCAGCTTGGCGAGGCCGAAGTCGAGGATCTTCACCCGGCCATCCTCGGTGATGTAGATGTTCTCGGGCTTCAGATCCCGATGCACCACTCCGCGGGAATGGGCTTCCGCGAGACCTGAGGCAATCTGGAGTGCGTATTCCAGCGCACGTCGCATCGGCAGGTTTCCCTGATGGAGCTCCTCGCGCAGTGTGCGGCCCTCGAGAAGTTCGGAAACGATGTAGGGAGCACCCTCGTGGGAGCCCGTGTCGAAGATCATCAGAAGACCCGGATGATTCAGACCCGCAAGGGTCTGGGCCTCCTGTTCAAACCGCTGGAGTCGATCGATGTCCTTCGCGAACTCCGGACGCAGAACCTTGATGGCGACATCCCGCCCCAGCCGATGGTCCTGGGCCCGGAACACCTCTCCCATGCCACCGGTCCCGATCACCGAGATCAGTTCATAAGGGCCCAATTTGTCACCGGCGCGCATCAGGTTCTCAGCAAGGTCATCCGTGACTGGACCCCAAACCTTGCGACCTTTCAAGTCGTGGACCCAATCCCACCCACTTCTTCTCGGAACCCATCGATTCCACGTCAGAGTTCCGAATCCGGATGCTTGCGGTCCATCTGCCGGGGACGGCGGTCCACCGTATCCTTCGGCAGCTCATCGGTGAACTGACCGGTGTCGCCCAGTTCGGTCTGGAGTTTCCGCAGCCGCTGCCTCAGATGAGCCACCCGCTCCGCCTGGTCGGCGTCCCCGAATCGGTTCCGGAGTTCATCAGGGTCCTGGACGAGGTCGAACAGCTCCCACTGGTCCGCCTTCCAATAGTGGATCAGTTTGTGGGTTGCGGTCCGGATGCCGTAGTGGGCCCGGGTGTTGTGGTGTCCAGGATCATGGTAGTAGCGGTAGTAGATCTCCGAGCGCCACTCTGCCGGCCTCTTTCCTTGGAACAACGGAACAAGACTGCGGCCCTGCATGTCCTCCGGAATCCGGGCACCCGCAAGGTCCAGGAAAGTCGGGGCGAAGTCGCAGTTGATGGCCAGGGCCTCGCTCGTTGATCCAGGTCGGATCCCTGCCGGCCACCGGGCAAGGAAGGGCATCCGGCTCGAGGGCTCATACATGAACCGCTTGTCGTACATCCCGTGCTCCCCAAGGAAGAATCCCTGGTCGCTCGTATAGATCACGAGCGTGTTTTCCCTCAGCCCGTTGGCGTCGAGCCACTCCATCAGCTCGCCCACACTGTCGTCGACGCTCTGGACGCAGCCGAGGTAGTCCTGCATGTAGCGCTGGTACTTCCACCGATCGAGGTCACGACCCCGCAATACCGTGGGTTGCCCATCGATCATCCAGGAAACCTCGGTGGGCACCTCGTTCAGCCAGCGCTGGCGATCTGTCGGGGACAGGTCCTCGGGCGGGGTGAGTTTCAGGTCGTATCGGGACAGGTTCTTGAAGATCGACTGCCGCTGTTCGCGCAACGCGTCCGCCCGACCGACATGGTCGTCCCAGAGCGTCGGAGGCTCCGGTATCGTCTTCAGCGCAAACTCCCGACGATACCGGTCGCTCGGCGTCCATTCACGGTGTGGCGCCTTGTGATGACACATCACAAAGAAAGGCCGGTCCTTCGGACGCTTTTGAAGGACGTTCCGCGTCAGCCGCGTGATGATGTCGGTGACATAGCCCTTGTAGATCCGATGGCCGTCGCGGTCATAGAGGACCGGATCGTTGTATCGTCCCTGACCCGGCAGGATTTCCCAATGGTCGAAACCCTGGGGGTCGGATCCGAGGTGCCACTTCCCGATCATGGCCGTGTAGTAACCGGAATCCCGCATCCGATGCGCCACGGTGGTCCGTGCAGGGTCGATGTCGTTGAAGACGGGAACCCCATTGCGATGGCTGTACTGGCCGGTGAGGAGCGTCGCACGGCTCGGCGTACAGATCGAATTCACCGCATAGCAGCGGTCCAACCGCAGACCCTGCGCCCCCAGGCGGTCGAGGTTCGGGGTCTGGTTGACACGGCTTCCATAGGCCCCGATCGCCTGGGTCGCGTGATCATCCGTCATGATGAACAGGATGTTCGGGCGGGGTGAGGTCGCAGCCTGGCAGGTGTCCGACAGGACAAGGGCGGTAATCACCACCCATGCCAGCATGAGAGCCAGGACTGCCCTGCCCGGGAGGCGACGTTCTGGAAGGCGCTGGGCTCCGGCGGAAGTGGGCATGCCCCGTTTTCCCGGATCGACGGGATTTCGCGAGCGGGAAATCAGGACCTCAGCGGGTCCGCATGAACGCCGGTCACTTGGGTGCAAGGGACAGCTTGAGGGCAGGCACCCCGGCCGGCCGGATGACAGCCGGCAGGAAGGCACCATTGTTGACCCCGACCTCCTTCGACATCAGCTCGTTCATCAGGAGGTTCATACGCTCCAGCATCCCCTGATGCTTCACGCGGTCCAGGGCAAGGTTCACCACCTCGTTGGGATCGTTCTTGAGATCGAAGAGCTGAACATCGTTGTGGGCGAACAGCTCATCGAGGGTCACCGGGGTGTTGAAGTTGTCCGGCGAGTAGAACCGGGCGAGCTTGTGGCGACCGTCCGACACGAAGGACAGGAACCCCCTCTTGCCGAGCTTTCCCGTGAGCTGGGCGGGGTCGGTGGCCTTCTCGGCGTCCGGTCCCGAACCTCCGGTCAAGGTCTCGGTGCAGTGGGCGGCATCGAGGGTGAGCAGGCCCACGTAATGGAAGAGGGCCCCCTTGCAGATGGCGTTCGGATTCGCGCGGTTCTCACGACGCAGGCCCGGCGTGAAATCCTTGCCGGGAAGACCCTTGAGCAGCTGACGTCGCTGGAGATCCGGGGCGCCGGTGAACGACACCAGGGTCGGCAGCAGGTCGAGATGGCTGGTGAGGACCTCGCTGGTGCCGGCCTGGAAATCGGGATGCACCACGATGAAGGGCACCTTGGCATTCTGTTCGTAGGCAAACGGTCTCTTGCCGCGAAGACCGCCATGCGCGCCGCCCATCTCTCCATGATCCGCGGTGAAGATCACGATCGTGTTCCGCCAGAGGTCCTGTTCGTCCATGACGTCGACGATCTGCTGCAGGGCGGTGTCATTGTCCCGGATCATGTTCAGGCACTGGCTGTAGAACCGCCGCCACATGTCAGGCCGATCGGACGGGATCCATCCGAGGGCGTCCGACCACCCCTTGTTGCACTCGGCGAGGGCGGCTGGCATGCCGGGGGCCGACAGATTCTCCTGCAGGCTTGGAGGCAGTGTGAACTCCCACTCCTTCTGGTAGAGCACATTGGCTGGAGTGGGACTCAGCGTGAGCGGAGCCTTCGCCTTCTGAACCTGTTCGCCGGGTCGGTTGACGTCCGCGAACATGATGTCGTGGGGGTTCAGGAAGCTTGCCACCATGAAGAACGGCTTCCTCTTGTCCGGAACGCCACCGACCGCTCCCCGACGCAGCCACTGGACCGCCTCGGCGGCGATTATGGCGTCGTTTTGGTAGCCGGAGTTGGGAAGCTCCCGACATCGCCCGTGGCGGCAAAGTGGTCGAATCCGTAGGGCCGCAGCTTGCGGCTGTAGTTGACGGTGTCCTTGGTGTCGATGAGGTCCCGGGCCATCTCGAACTTCCCGAAGTAGGCGGTCGAGTAGCCCAGTTGTTTCAGGACCGAACCCAGGTTGGGGAGGCGTGGGTTCAGGTTCGGGACATACGGGTACTCCATCTGGTCGAAGACCCCCGTGCGCTGGGGCGGGAGCCCCGTGAGGAACGCGGCCCTCGAAGGAGAACACATGGCCGCGGCGGTGTAGTGGTTTCGGAACACGACGCCCCGGCGGGTGAGCGCCTGGCGGGCCGGCGTCTGATACCCTGCGGCCGGGATCAGGTTTCCCTGCTCCTGATCGCAGATGATGAAGAGAATGTTGTACGGCGGCGCGGCGTAGAGGGTTACGAGCCCGGAGGCGAGGACCGCGAGGACCGCAAGGAGACGCGTCAGGGGAAAAGACAGGGGAAGCCTCATGGAAGGGGGAGGGTTGGACCAAACAGAGTCTCGACCGACGGTCTCGGCTCCGCGGAAGGAGACCGATGGTCGGGGCGGTGAGATTTGAACTCACGACCTTCTGAACCCCATTCAGACGCGCTACCAAGCTACGCTACGCCCCGACCGAAGTGCCCCGAAGGGCGGCCGGATACTAGGCGTGGACGACTCCGGTTCAACGGTTTTCTTCCTCCAACAATTCCCGAGAACACCGGACCTTTTCGACACTCCTTCGGACCCGATCGGCCGTTTGCGACCGAACCTCGAAGGGGAAACCCGCCAAAGTGATGCCCCTATTTGTTCTGATGGTTTGTGCAACCCTGTTCCTCGCTGGGTTGGCGATGACCACACGGTCCGGCTGCCTGATCTGGAGTTGCCTGAGGGCATCCCGCTGGCCCACAGCCACGGCGAGACTCCTCTCGGTCGATGATCAGGATGTCTCCGGTCCAGAGGACACGAACCACCGAATCCGGGTGTGTTATGACTATGAAGTGGACGGGGAGTGCCACGAGGGGAACGTCATCCACCCCTGCTACGCTGGCGGATCGCGTTTTGGGACGGCTCATTCGGAGTTGCTGACGGTGCTGCACCCAGGCCGGCACGTCCGGGTCCGATACAATCCGGACCAGCCAGACCAATCCATGCTGTCGGCAGGCTTCCATCTACGATCCGTCGTCCCGCTGTTGCTCGGGTTGGAACTGTTGCTCTTTTCGACGGCAATCCCCACCCGGTTTGGATGGAGTCCCGCCTTGGGGACTTCTCTGTTCCTCCTTTGCGGGTGCAACCTCGCACTGATCCTCCTCGTGCTGCTGATCGGTTCCGAACGATTCGCGTCAGGCATCGTCCCAATGCCATCCCGCTAATTTTTTGAGGACGCCGGCCCCGAATCAGGGCGGGGCGATCAGGACTCTGCCCCTTGCGCGCCACTCGACCTCGTCCCGCTCGGGCGCTCTGTCATGACGGGTCCTCTGATCATTCCTTTCGGAACCTTTAGGCCGCCTGAAACCGGTCGACGCCTGGGCGAGGCTTCGTCAGTCTGAAATCGCTCTCCGATGATGAGTTCCCCCCAAGATTCACCCTCAAATTCGCGGAGTGTCCTGCGGTTCTTGATGGGCCGTCGTCCGGTGGGTCGGGCCGGTTTTTTGGTATCCGCCCTGACACTCATTCTGGTCCGCCTGAATCTGGAGCGCATTGCCTTCAGCGGTCAGGGATATAATCCGCCGGACTCCATCGGGGCGATTCTCAATGCCTTTGCCTTCGGCATCGTTCCATCCTCGAACCCGGCCGGCTTGGGCGAGAATTGGAGTCGATGGGTGAGCCTGATTCCGTTCGTCTGGATGGGTGCTTGTCTCGCGCCGGGTCGACTCCACGACGCCGGAGTGCCGCGCCGCTGGGCTCTGCTGTTCCTGATACCCGGCGTGCAGGTTCTTTTTCTCCTGATCCTTTCCGTCATACCGAGCGCCGGAACGGGGAATGGCCCCCAGGCACAGAGGGGAGTTCGACAATCGGCTTGGGACCGATGGCTTCCATCTACCCGCTGGGGATGCGCCCTGGCGTCGGCGGTCTACGCGGGCACAGCCGGGGTGGGGTTGACACTGCTCAGCACCCTGGTGGTTGGAGAATATGGGTGATCGTTGTTCGTGGTGATGCCCTTCGTGCTCGGGGCGCTATCCACCTGGCTGTATCTCCGACGTCATCCCGCAACGCTGAAGGAGGTCCAGCGGGTGAGTTGTCTCGCGGTCCTGTGTGTCGGCGGATTGTTGTTCGGCCTGGCGGTCGAGGGATTGGTGTGTCTGCTCATGGCCACTCCCATCGCACTTCTGCTTGCCTTGATGGGAGGTTCTGTCGTCTGGGAAATCCACCGGGCCAATTCCAGGAAATCCAACACTCCTGTGTTGGGGGTCGTCTTCCTCTCTCTGCCGGCCCTCATGTTTGGGGAGCCACTGGGACGGCCCACCCCTCCAACGTTCACGGTCCGATCAGAGCTTTTTGTGGCTGCTTCCCCCGAGCGACTCTGGCCCTTGGTGGTCGATGTGACCGAGATCCCGCCGGATGGACAGGTCTGGTCCCGATTGGGGATGGCGACCTTCCATCGCGCCTGGACGGAGGGGCAGGGTGTCGGAGCCATCCGGTATTGCGAATTCGACACCGGGTTGGCCCGCGAACCAGTGGAGGTCTGGGAACCGCCGCACCGTCTCAAACTCCGGGTGGAGACGACACCGACCCCATTGAAGGAGCTCTCCATCTACGAGCATCTCCATGCTCCGCACCTGAAGGGGTACTACGAGGTCAGGTCTGCAGAATTTGAACTGAGGCCGATCTCCGGAGGTACACGCCTGATCGGAACCACGTGCTACCAGCATGGACTGTGGCCTGCGGAATACTGGGCGTGGTGGTGCGGCCTCGTGGTGAAGGACCTTCAGCATCGCGTCCTCTCCCAGGCCAAGCACCGGGCTGAGGCTCAGCGCTGATGACGGCTCCTGATGACATGACCCCGGAGTCCATCAGACGCTTTTGGGGTCAGGTCATTGGTCCGAGGGATCCCACCGCCCACCACTTCCCGGACAGGCCCGTTCCAGGTCCCGTCTGAGGTCGATTGACGCCGCCACGGGACCGCCGGAGGGTCGGGGATGCGCAGCTCCAAGGACCTGACCCCATGGCTTCAAGACCGTCTCCCTGAGGCCTTGGACCTGCTCAGGCGGATGGTCGAGACCAATAGTTGGACCCAGAACCCGGATGGGGTCCGAAGGGTCGGGGACCTCACCGAGGAGGCCTTCCGCGGACTGGGTTTCAAGGCCGAGCGGGTGCCGTCCAGCAATCCGGAATGGGGTCCGCACCTCGTGCTCACCCGGGCCGGCACCGGGGAGGGCACCCTCGCCTGCGTCTCCCATCTCGACACCGTGTTCCCACCCGAGGAGGAAGAGCGCAACCAGTTCCACTGGCAGCCCGAGGGCGATCGGATCTACGGACCCGGCACCCACGACATCAAGGGCGGCACTCTCGTGCTCTGGCTTACCCTCATGGCCTTGAGGGAGTTCGAGCCCGAGGCCTTCGGGAAAGTCACCTGGAAGCTGTTCTGGAACTCTTCGGAAGAGATGCTGTCACCCGACTTCGAGACGGCCTGCGCCCAACGCCTCGGCCCCGACACCCGCGGCGTCCTCGTATTCGAGGCGGAAGGCAAGGGTCCGCGAGGCCCCCGACTCGTCGTCGCCCGGAAAGGTCGGGGAACCTGGCGGCTTCGGGTGACCGGTCGGAGCGCCCACGCCGGGGTGCGCCCGACCGCGGGAGCCAACGCGATTGTCCAGCTCGGGCGCCTGATGGACCGGATCCATGCGATCAACGACGAGTCACGCCAGCTTACCGTGAACGCCGGTCTGATTCGTGGCGGAACAGGGCTGAACCGTGTTCCGCAGTCCGCCGAAGCCGAGGGTGAGTTCCGGGCATTCACCCAGGAGGCCTACCAGCATGGACGCGATGCCCTCCTGGCCCTGTCCGGACCAGGTGATGTCCAAAGCCCCGTCGATGGGTTCCGCTGCCAGGTCGAGATGGAGATCCTGACGGAGACAGCCCCTTGGCCGCGGAATCCTGGAACCGACGGGCTCTTCGCCCATTGGGAGGCCGCTGGACGCGACCTCGGGATCGAAGTGGGAGCGGAGTCCCGGGGCGGGTTGAGTGATGGCAACCACCTCTGCGCGCATTTCCCCACCCTCGATGGACTGGGGCCCTCCGGGGACAACGACCACTGTTCGGAACGCAGTGCCGATGGGACGAAGCTCCCGGAGTACGTCGACCGGGGCTCCTTCGTGCCCAAGGCCGCCCTGAACGTGGTGGCCCTCACACGCTGGATTCGATCCATGCCGTCCTGATCCCGGGCCGGAAACGGAAAGTCCGCCCCAGCTTGCGCCAGGACGTACCATCCAACCCAGAACCAGATCGGGATACCACCCAGCATCCCTGCTGGCCCCAGAACCTATGCAACTCGGATGCCAATCCAGTCCCGCTGTTGCGGAAAGGACCGGGGCGTCCGGTGAGTGTCCCAAAAGAGAACCATCGGCAGAATCTCAGGGGGTGACGTTGATGGCATTCGTCCGCCACCGCTCGGTCACGGCCCACAGGTTGACGGGCGCAAGGGAGCGTCCGTGCTTGAGGTAGCGGACGCTGCCATCGGTGAACGCAAAATTGGATCCGCCGCCCCGCCCGCCCTGGGTGCCCCGGACACTGCTGCCGTGGACGCTGTGGTTCAGGGTCTCGACGTCGTTGCCCAGCTTGCCCTCGAGGAAATCCATGAAGAAATGGCCGCTCGAGTAGAGTTTTTCGCCAAAGAGGACGGTCTCGCTGGGCTCACGGATGACACCCTCTCGCATGGTCCGGTTGATGATCGACCCCATGTTGAACGAATCTCCCATCTCGAGGGCAAACTGGTCGTTCCAGCCATTGATGATGTAGGAACGCGGGGCCGAATCCGCGACAGCGTTGGGGTCCTGGATTGCCGTGGCCGGACGGTTTCCTGATTTGCCGGTTGCAGGATCCGTCCCGATATCGGAGGGGCACACCAGGATCTTCACCGAGCGGAAGGTCGGAAACAGGCGCTCCGGCCAGCGATTCGTGATCGAACGTTCCGGAAACTGCCCGGCATTCTCACCGGCATAGAGGGTGGCGGAGAGGCCGAGTTGGCGGACCTGGTTGACGCAAGCGATCCGCTGGGCCGCGGACTTCGCCTTCCCAAGCGAGGGAAGCAGCATCCCGGCGAGGATCGCGATGATCGCAATCACCACAAGCAGCTCGATGAGTGTGAAGGCTCCGTGCTGTCGCGATGGATGAAATCTCGTTGGATGCATGATTCAGCGGTTGGACCGGGAGATTCATCGAATCGATTCCCGACCTCCGACGTCCCGGAAGGGCGTCGGTCTGGATTTGGATATGACTAGAAACTCCTGGGTCCTGGTGGCGGTGGCGTTGCTGCTCGGCATCGCCTACCTGTTCGGCTTCACGGACTTGGGAAGGGTCCTACAAATTCAAATCAATGTGACCTCCCGCCCCTTCGCGCCGGGCCTTGCTCCCGGGGAAGCCCTTCCCATCATCTTCGGGCTGGATCGGGAATGGTCACTCACAAGGGTCCGGGTCGCACCCGTCGCCGAGATCACCAACGCGAAGCCCCGATGGGTCTGGAACCTCGCGTCGGAGAAGGGATCGGCCCCGTCCCGGGGATTCGCCTATGGCGATGAGGTCGAGGGATTGCGACGTGTCGGTGGATCGACCGCCTCGGCGCTTGTCCCGGGCACGGCGTATCGGCTCGAGGTCGAGGCCGTTGGGGCCCGGGGGGCCGTCGATTTCACGCCCCAGGCCGCGTCCGGGGCAGCCCCATAGGATGCCAGTTCCGACCTCGTCGTCGCCTCCCTAAATCTGGCGATGGTGGAGGCCCTTCGAAATGGTGCAGCGTGTTCATGTGACGCCGCATTTCACGCGGTGGCACCCCAAAACAAAATGAACACATCACTGCTGATGCTCGTGGCGCTGCTCCTGACGGCGATCACGACCCAACCCAACGTCCGTGCCGCTGGCACGGAGAAACCCGCCGCCTCCTCCACCACCACGAAGGAGGCGGGAACCCGCAAGTTCAACCGCACCGTCCCGTTCCGGGGGAAGGTCGCCGCCATGGATGCCCAGAAGAAGACGTTCACCCTCAGTGGACCGAAGCAACGGGTCTTCCAGCTCTCGACCGACACCCAGATCGAGAAGGCGGGACAACCCGCCGCGATCGAGGACATCACCACCGGCGATGAGGCCCGCGGCCTGTGTCAGATCGACGAGGACGGACAGCGGATCGTCATCAAGGCGAGCTTCGGTCCCAAGGTGGCCAAACCGGGCCCGGCAAGGACAAGGCCGACCCGGCCGAGGTTGCTGCCGGAACGTGACCCCACCAGGCGCTCAGATCCAACCCTACCCAACAACACGGGTGGCCATCCCCAGGGTGGCCACCCTTTTTTTCGCGAAGGATCAGGGCTCTGCCCGACCCGGCTCACGGGTGCCGAAACCCGATCGACCGGCCAGCGAGTCCCCAAGCTCCTGTCGGGCCAGCTCCACCTCCCGCAACAGGCGCCGAAGCACACGCGGGTTCCGGTCCGATCGATTCCGGGTCTCACCTGGATCGGATTCGAGATCATAGAGCGCGAGACCCATCCGGGTCTGGGTATAGGCCTCGGGTCTGCCGTCTTTCCCGCCGGGACGCCCCTCCAGCACACCCACGGCATGGGGGAGGATCAGCTTCCATCGGCCCTGCCGGACGGCCTGAAGCTGGTTCTGAAGGTAGTAGAACCAGTAGGTGCGTTCCGGACCCGGACCGGTCCCGTTCAACACCGGCCAGACGTCATGTCCATCGATCCGTTTCTCCGGCAATGATGCGCCCACCTGGCGGGCGATCGTCGGGAGCAGGTCTATGGTCATGAGCGGTGCATCGCACGACCGGCCGGCTGGAATGTGGCCCGGCCACCGCATGATGCAGGGCACACGGATCCCACCCTCGTAGACCGTGCCCTTGCCCTCCCGGAAGGGTCCGGCCGATCCGGCGTGGTTACCGTAGCTCAGCCAAGGACCGTTGTCCGAGGTGACCACCACCCAGGTGTTGTCCTCGAGGCCATTCCGACGAAGGGCTTCCAACAACACGCCGACGGATTCGTCGAGTTCCTCGACCACGTCGCCGTAGACCCCGGCGGCGGACCGGTTCTGTCGACGTCGACTCACATGCAGAGGCACATGGGGCATGGAATGGGCAACATAGAGGAAGAAGGGGAAGTCCCGGTGACGATCGATGAAGTCCACCGCGCGCCGGGTGTACCGCTCCGTGAGGAACCGTTGATCGGGCTGGGTCTCCACCACGCGGTCCCAATCGATCAACGGCAACGGCGGATAGCTGCCCGGCTTGGCTGTGGGATGGCTGGGCCACATGTCGTTCGAGTATGGCAGCCCAAGGTAGTCGTCGAAGCCATGTCGGACGGGCAGGAACTGTGGCTGACTTCCCAGATGCCATTTGCCGACCATCCCAGTGGCATAGCCCCGCGCCCTGAGGACCTCTGACAGTGTCGTCTCACCGGCATGGAGGCCCGTGGGTGCCCCGGGGAACAGGGCGCCATGGATGCCAATCCGATTGGCATAGCATCCGGTGAGGAGGGCGGCCCGGGATGCCGAGCAGACGGGCTGGGCGACGTAGAAGCTCGTGAATCGGGTCCCCTGGGCGGCAAGACGGTCCAGATGGGGGGTGCGGATCCGGCTCGCACCAAAGGCCCCGAGATCACCCCAGCCCAGGTCGTCAAAGAAGACCACGACGATGTTCGGCGGACGATCGGCTGCGCTCGATCGGACCACAGCCCAAAGGAGGGTGAGGAGGAGGGCGGCGGGGTATCTCATGGAGATGCGGGACTGTCCGAAACGGTCCCGACGAAACCAAGGCCCAAGTCCCCTGCTGCCAGGCCCCCTGCCTCCCGGGATCTCCGCCTCCGACCCGGCTACTCCAGGGTCCTTCGCGGCATGAGGAGCTTGGTGATGAGGCCGGTCCACCCCGTCTGGTGACTGGCCCCGCATCCCCGCCCCGTATCTCCGTGGAAGTACTCGTTAAACAGGATATAGTCCGAGAAATGGGGATCCCGGTAAAGCTTCGGGTGTGCCGCCAGAACGGGCCGATGCCCTTCGGAATCGCGGAGGAAGAGTCGGGACAGACGGCGGCCCAGGTCGGTCGCTATCTGGTCCAGGGTGGCGTGGTGGCCGCTGCCGGTCGGGTACTCCACCTTGAAGTCGTCGCCGTAGTAGTGGTGGAACCTCTGGAGGGATTCGATGATGAGGAAGTTCACCGGCATCCAGATCGGACCGCGCCAGTTGGAATTGCCCCCGAACAGGTGGCCACGGGATTCCCCGGGCACGTATCCGATCTCGAAGGACTCGCCATTGGACTCGAACCGGTAGGGAGCCTTTTCATGGACCTTCGACAGGGAACGGATGCCGAAATTCGACAGGAATTCCCCGGTGTCGAGGACCCGGCGCAGGAGGCATTTCATTCGGTGCCCCCGCAGGAGCGAGAGGAGATGTCGATCACCACGACCGGTCTCGTGCCAGCGCGAGACGAGCGCCGCGAGGTCGGGCCGATGCTCAAGGAACCACAGCATGCGCTCCTTAAAGCGTGGCAGCCTGTCGAGCAGCTCCTCCTCCAGGGTCTCTACGGCAAACAGCGGGATCAGCCCCACCATGGACCGGACCTTGAGCGGGATGGCCGGCTGGTTCGGCAGCTGGATCTGGTCGTAGTAGAACTCGTCCTGCTCGTCCCAGAGTCCCATCGCAGCCTCACCCACACCATTGATGGCGGCCGCAATGCCCAGGAAGTGCTCGAAGAACTTGGAGGCGATGTCCCCGTAGGCGGGGTTGTGACACGCCAGTTCCAAGGCGATGCGCATCAGGTTCAGCGAGTACATCGCCATCCAGCTCGTGGCGTCGGCCTGGTTGATGTGGACACCCGGCGGCAGCTTGGCACTGCGATCGAAGACGCCGATGTTGTCGAGACCCAGGAATCCACCCTGGAAGATGTTCTTGCCCTGGGTGTCCTTCCGGTTGACCCACCAGGTGAAGTTCAGCAGCAGCTTGTGGAAGACCCGTTCGAGGAAGGCCAGGTCGCCCGGGTCCTTGGGATCGAGGAGCCTGCGGGCCTTCCGATCCATCTGGAACACCCTCCATGTGGCCCACGCATGCACCGGAGGATTGGCGTCGGTGAAGCTCCACTCATAGGCCGGCAGCTCGCCGTTCGGATGCATGTACCACTCACGGGTCAGCAGGACGAGCTGGGCCTTGGCGAACTCGGGGTCGATCATGGCCTGCGGGATGCAATGGAAGGCGAGGTCCCACGACGCAAACCACGGAAACTCCCATTTGTCGGGCATCGACAGGACATCACCCGCATTGAGATGGGACCAGTCCCGGTTGCGTCCCTGTCGACGTTCCTCCGGAGGCGCCGGCTGGTCCGGATCCCCCGTGAGCCAGCGATGGACGTGATACCGGTAGAACTGCCGGGACCAGACCATCCCCGCGAACGCCTGGCGTTGGATCCGTCGTGCGTCCGGATCGGCCATGCCTTCCTGAAGCCCGTCATAGAACTCGTCCGCCTCGGCTCGACGTCGGGTCAGGATCTCGTCGAAATCGGCAAACGCTTCACCTTGGGGCTTGGATTTCCCACCTCGCACCGTGCGACCTGCCCCGGCGGATTTCGCGACCGCCTTGAGGCGCAGCCGGACCTCGGCGGAACCCGACGGTCCAAGGGTCAGGACATAGTGGGCGGCGGCCTTGGTGCCGATGTGGGCGGGATTGACGGTGTCGACCCGCCCTCCGACGACCGCGTCGTTGATGCCGTCCTTGAAGAAGCCGGACGCCAGAGCCTCGCCATAGAGCCTGCGGCGATTGGTCTCGTTCTCGGTGAAAAGGAGTGGAGGCGCGTTTTCGCAGACCAGTTCATAGTCGGACTGGTGGACCCCACTCGCGTGGATACGACCATGTCCGGTCTGACGGAGCTCCGGCTTCGCGATGCCCTTTCGCCATGACCAGATTTTCCGACACCAGAGATGAGGCAGGACGTGCAGCGTCGCGGCCTCGGCCCCCCGGTTGTGGACCGTGATTCGCATCAGGATGTCGTCCACGGAAGCCTTCGCATACTCGACGAACACATCGAAGTACCGGTCATCCTCGAAGATCCCGGTGTCGAGGAGTTCATATTCCGACGCCTCCTTGGCCCGTCTGCGGTTCTCGTCGACAAGCTGGGCATAGGGGAACGCCCGTTGCGGATATTTGTAGAGATACTTGAGGTAGGAGTGGGTCGGTGTGGCGTCGAGGTAGTAGTAGAGCTCCTTGACGTCCTCGCCGTGGTTGCCCTCGGCATTGGTGAGTCCGAAGAGGCGCTCCTTGAGGATGGGATCCTTGCCATTCCAGAGGGCGAGTCCCAGACACAGCCGTGAGCGGATGTCACTAAGGCCCGCAAGACCCTCCTCACCCCATCGGTAGGCCTTCGACCGGGCATGGTCATGGGACACGGACGCCCAGGCATCGCCATTGGCGGAATAGTCCTCCCGGACCGTCCCCCATTGTCGTTCCGCGAGGTAAGGCCCCCAGAGCCGCCACGAAGCGCAGCCATTGGCATCGGCGACCAGTCGCTGGACCTCCTTGGAACTGGGGTTCATGGATGGCGTCGAGAGGTGGACACTGGGGCAGACCCGCAGGGGGACTGGAGAACGATCGGAGGGAGGTGACTAGGGCTTCGTCACCGCACCGTGGGGAATGCCGAGTTCATGGAGGCGCAGATTGCGAAACCGGTAGACCTGGCCCTTCTCGCCATGGTGCTGGAGGCCGATTACGCCTTTGGCGTCCAGGCCATCCTCGACATCGGTGGTCACCACTCCGTTGACCTCGATCCGTAGTCGACGCCCAATGCAGGTGATCCGGTAGCGGTTCCAGTCATGACGCCTGAACGCCTCGCCCGCACGGGCCCGGAATGCCGCAATGCTCTCCGCGTTCCCGCTGATGGGAGAGATGAACCACATTCGACGGTCCTCGTCATAGAGGCCGCCCGACCAGTTGCGTTTTTCATCACCATCGACCTCGGCCTGATAGCCCCAGACGCGGTTCGTCGCCACGTTGGCGCGGAACATGATGCCACTGTTCGAATTCCCGGGGGGGAGGAAGACCTCGCCCTCGAAGATGAAGTCTCCGTGGGTCTTTTCGGTCACGAGGAAGAATTTGAGTTCCCCGAGGAGATGGATTTCCCCATCCACCACCTTGGCCTCACCCCAGGCGAAGGGATTGCGCCACCCGGAAAGGTCACGGCCATTGGTCATGGGAACCCATCCATCAGCCCTCACGGTGACGCCCGGCACCGGCTCGGCCGCCCGGGTGGCCAGGGTGTCGACACCTGTCGCCAGCAGCAGGGTGGCCGCCAGGGCGGATTGCCAGGACCGAAGGGGCGGGGGTGCGGAAACGGGAAGGATCATATCGGAGCCAAGGGGATTCTAGGGGCGTGCGACTCCTCGGTATTCAGGCGTCCTAACGCCGGGCCCGGTTGAGCGGATCCCAGAATTCCGAGTTCTGGAGCGCCTTGGCGTTGCCCGACGAGGGATCCATTGGGGGATTGATCCGGGCGCTCTTGCGCGACTCGGAATGCCCGTCATTGAACACCATGACTCCCTGGTCCTTGTGACGGTTGTTGTCGACCCCTTCGAGGCCCTGCCCCTTCTCCATGCCGCTGAACGGCCACCAGAGACTGCTGCTCCAGTAGCCATCCGCCTTCGGCATCGCATCGCCGATCAACAGATTCTGGGAAGGGTTCACGATCGCAGTACGCTTGAACCACGGTGCTACGTCGAAACGGATGCCTCCGACGGTCAGCGAATCCGGACCGTAGGGGTGTCGACCGAGGAAAAAGCCGTTGTAGGCATAGCCCACCTTGTGCGCATCGAACTTCCATTCCCATCGCACTCCCTTGTCAAGTCGCTTGCCCTTGATGCTGGGGCAGCGGAACAGGTTCGAGTTGTTGTTGCCGTAGCCGACGATCGAGGTGCCCCACCAGTTGGTGAGGGCCCGGTTCGGATCGTCTCCCTGACCGAGGTTGCGGTGCGCGACGAATGTGTCGCGGTACTCATCGGTGTAGAACTGCATGAACAGGGCGATCTGCCGCAGATTGTTCGTGCACGCGGTCCGGTTCGCCTTCTCCTTCGCGTTGGCCAAAGCCGGGAGGAGCATGCCCGCCAGAATCGCGATGATGGCGATCACCACCAGGAGCTCAATGAGGGTGAAGGCGTTGCGGTTGGATCGGATCCGGAACGGCATGGAAAGGTTCATCGGAGGAACAGGCTTGGGTTTCGGTCAGGATACCCCAGCCAATAGAGCCGGGCGCCTGCGCGCTGTCGAGCGGCAAGCCCAGGGTCACCGTGGGTTAACCGGGGGACGGCCCAGGGTGATCGGTGCGGACACACCATTCGTGCTGCCGCGTCGATAGCCGGCCGCGTCCACCGTGACGTGGAGATACCCCAGTGTCTGGAGATGTTCGGCGATCGATCGGAGCCGATCGGCGGAACAGAGACGCGGCATCTCATCGAGGCCGACCTCGATGCGGGCGAGTGAACCCTGCTTCAGTTCGTGGTGTCGGACCCGGACATCCCAGAATCCCTGGTCCCTGAGATGACGTTCCGCCGCCTCGATCTGGGCCAGCTTGGCCGGGGTGACAGCCTCACCGGTCGGAATCCTCGAACTCAGACAGGCCATCTGGGGCTTGTCGGCCGTGGGGAGTCCGAATCGCGCGCTCAGTCCGCGGATCTCGGCCTTGGTGAGTCCGACGTCCTTCAATGGAGCCCGGACCTCGAACTCAGCCGCCGCCTGGGCTCCGGGACGATGGTCCCCGACATCACTGGCGTTCTCCCCGTACACGACCGCCTGGAAGCCCTCCTCACGGGCGATCGGGATCAGCTCGGAGAACAGGGCATGCTTGCAGAAATAGCAGCGGTTGACGGGATTGGAGAGGTATCGGGAATCCGAGAACTCGGTGGTCCGGACAACCCGCAGAGGGAACCCGAAGCGTTCCGCAAGCGCCTGCGCCTCCTCGAGTTCCTGTCGGGGCAGACTGGGCGAATCGGCGATGACGGCCAAGGACCGGGATCCGAGGACCGAATGGGCGACGTGGGCCAGGAAAACAGAGTCCACCCCGCCGGAATAGGCGACGAGGCAGGAGCCCAGCCCGCGGAGGGATTCCCTCAGCCGTTCGAGCTTCGACTCCGTTTCCACGGTACTGTCTCCCGTGACGGTCTGGGGACGCCGCGGATCAGGCGGCCGCCTGCGCCGCTGCGGGGAGCAGGGAGGCGACGTCGGCCACCACGATGCTGTCGATGCGGACCCTGCGTTTCGCGGCCTCGCCCGGCAGCTCCGCCTCGGCGCCGACACCCTTGTTGAGAAGCGCCTGGGCGAACGGGGTAAGATAGCTGACGATGTTCCGGCCGGCATCTCCATCCCAGGCTCCTAGGATGTGGACGCCCTCGGCCTTGCCCGAGTCGAGATCGGTCAGAGTGACCGTGGTTCCGGGCGTCACGACGTCGGTCCGGGCATTGGAGAAGTCCGTCCCACGAGCCTTGCCCATCTGGGCCTCGAGTTCGTGTTTGCGACGGTTCAGGACCTTCTGCTGCTCCTTGGCGAACTTGTATTCGGCGTTCTCGCGAAGGTCGCCATAGCTGCGGGCGAGGGCGATGTCGCGGACGTTCGCCGGGATCTGCTTCTGGACGAGGTCCTCGTATTCGGTCTTGCGCCGCTCGATGCTCGACCAGCTCACCAGGAAGGTCTTGTCCTCCTTCGTCTGCTCCCCGGTGATCATCTCCTGGATCGCCGGGTACATCTTGACGATCCGGGCCAGCAGCGAACGCTTGCTCATGTCGTCAAAGCTCGGGCTCAGCTGGAGGGTCCGGGTCAGATCACGGATGATCTCGACATCGGCCGACTCGATGAGGGCTGGAATGAGGGTCTGGTCCTCCAGGACGTAGTCGCGGAGACGGTTGCCCTTCTTCTCCATGAACTGGTCCCGCTCGATGGCGGACAGCATCGCACGGAAGACCTCGGGATTGAGGAGTTCGGCGAAGAAGTCGCTGCGATCCTTGCCGAACCAGAGCAACAGCTCGCTGCTGGCTCCATGCTGCGAGAAGAGACGCGCCAGGGTGTCCTTGAGCAGCTGGCCCCGGTTCTCCTGGAGGAGGATCCGGGCGCACTCACCCGCCAGCTTGGCCGGGACGTCGTTGATGAGGAGCACGATCTGGGCTGCCCAGTCGGGAACGTTGTCCCGGAACGACTCAAGGGCCCGACGATGCTTGGCGACGGGAATCTCCTCGAACAGGTCCCGGATGCGGAGCCGCTGGTTCCAGATGTCCTTGGCGACGACCTCGCCCTCGGGGGCGGGAATCGAGGTGGCCTGACGCAGCTCTTCCCGGACGAAGATGCCCTCGAGGGCTTCACTGGGCCGGGTGGTCAGATGGGTTTTGATCTCCGCGTTGAGCTGGTCGAGCACCTCCGCCAGCACCGTTTTGTCGGGCAGGTCCGCGAGGTTCTTCTGGATTTCGTGGGCCACCACCACGCGGGCCTTGAGACCCTTGGCCACCCTGAAATCCCGGAGGAGCCGGTCCGTGAGATGCTGTTCCTCGGCCTGATAGACGATGGGCTCGGCCTTCTTGATCGGGACCAGGAAGTGACCGTCCTTCTTCAGCTCGGTCTTGGCCATCTCCCACCACTTCTTCCAGTCGCTCTGGATGACATCCGGCACGAGGACGGACTCGATCTGATCGACCGTCGCCTTCCCGCCGAAGCTGTCGATGACCAGCTTGACGACATCCAGATGGTGCAGCGCCGCCATCTGCTGGAGCCCTTTCAGATCCGAGTGCTTCCTCGCGAGGATATGGTCCTTGGGGATCGGCCTGAGCGTCTCCGTGGCAAAGGCCAGGTCGAGGGCGTGGCCGGGCTTGTTGCCGAAATCGATCACAAGCCGCCCGGCGATTCCATCCAGGGTCCGGATCTTTCCGAAGCCCCAGCTGCGGTGTTGTCCAAATCCTGCCTCGAGCAGCGCCGTCAGCGGGGCGACGTGCTTCGGCTGGATCTTTCCGGCGGCAACCAACTGGTCCATTTCCTCTTTCATGAGCTAAAAACTGGCTCCTCAACGGAGGACGGTCAGTATGCCTTCCCGATGGTTTCCGAACCAAGAGAATTTGCCGTCCTGTTTCTTGTCCGACAGGAGGAACCCGGGGATTTCGCGGAACGTCGACTCGAGAAGGACCGCGTGTTCATCGGCCTCAAACCGGCCGATCGTCGCCTCGCGCAGGAGCTCATCCTCGGGGTGCTCCGATGGCGCGGAACCCTCGACGATTTGATCGCCGCTCGCACTGATCGGCGTCCGATCCCAATGGTTCCACGGACCCTGCTCCGTCTCGGGATCTACCAGCTGCTCTGGCTCGACCGGATACCCGACCACGCAGCGGTCCATGACTCGGTCGAGCTGGCACGCCGCCTCGGGTTTCCAGGCCAGGCCGGGTTTGTGAATGCCGTCCTCAGGAACGTCATCCGGGATCGCGAAGCCACCCGACACCGCCTCAAGGAGCTGCAGCGCTCGGAGCCGGCGAGGGGGTGGTCGCTCCCGCCCTGGCTCGTCGAGCGGTGGTCGACCCGGTACGACTCTGAGGAACTGCAGACGCTCTGTCGATGGGTCAACACACCTCCCCCGATCTTCGCCCGCGTGAACCGTCTGAAGACCAACCCCGAGGAACTGCGGCTCCGCTGGGACACCGAAGAAGTCGTTCACGCCGAGCGGGTCCTCGACTGGGCGGAAGCCGGCACCCTGTACGAGCTGTCCGGCATCCCAGCAGTTGCCGGTCTGGGCAGCTTCCGGGAGGGAGGATTCTACCTCCAGGATCCAAGCACTCTCCTGGCCATCCGTGAACTCGACCCGCGTCCCGGTGAAACCCTGCTGGATCTCTGTGCCGCGCCAGGCGGCAAGACCCTTTACATGGCCGAGCGGATGGCGAACGCGGGGCGGATCGTGGCCCATGACACCTCGGAAGGACGTCTGGATCTGCTTCGGGAAAATGCGGCTCGCCTCAGGGCGACCTGTGTGACGGCCATCTCCGCCCTTCCCGATGCAGGACCCGGGTTTGACGGCATCCTTGTGGATGCACCCTGCTCGAACACCGGCGTTCTGCGCCGACGGGTGGAGCTCCGGTGGCGTCTGGATCCCGCCGAGTTCCAGCGGATGGCGTCCGTGCAGGTCGGCCTGCTGGCGGACGCCGCCCGGCGCATCAGGCCCGGGGGGCGGATCGTCTATTCGACGTGCAGCCTCGAGCCCGAGGAGAACCTGGAGGTGGTGACCCGATTCCTCGCCTCGCATCCAGGGTTCACCGTCGAAACCCAGCGGACTCTGGATCCCGTCCGGGACGGGGTGGATGGGGCTTTCGTGACGCGTCTCAGAGCTCCGGGCTCGTCAGGGCGCAGTGGATCGGGTACTTCGGTGGTCGTCTGATGCCCCGGTTTTCCGACAACTTCCGAGAACGCGTCCGAGCCGCGAGCGACATCGTGGATCTCATCGGTGCGTCCATCCCACTCAAGCGCAACGGCGCAAACTTCGTCTGCCTCTGCCCGTTCCACCGGGAGAAATCCCCCAGCTTCAACGTCAACCCGGCCCGGCAGATCTTCCACTGCTTCGGCTGTCAGGCGGGCGGGGACGTCTTCAAGTTCGTCCAGCTGTACGAGAACATCTCATTCCCCGAGGCGATCGAGCGCCTCGCCGAACGGGCCCGGATCCCGCTCGAATACGAGGCGGGCACAGGCGCCCCAGAGAATCGGGGTCTCAAGGACGCACTCCTGAAGCTGCACGAGGCGATCTGCCTGCGGTGGCAGCAGTGCCTCGCCAACGAGGCAGCCGGGGAGCTGGCCCGCGACTACCTCGCCCGGCGCGGTGTCGCACCGGAGACCGTGAAGGCGTTCCGCCTCGGCGCGGCTCCCGAGGCCTGGGACGACACCGTCAACTGGGCAAAGTCGAAGGGCTTCGACGACAGCCTGTGCGAGCAGGCCGGTCTGATCCTCCGAAAGGCGGAGACGGGCAGGGTCTACGACCGTTTCCGCGGCCGCCTGATGTTCCCGATCTGTGATGAGCAGGGACGGGTGATCGCGTTCAGTGGTCGGGTGCTGCAGGGCGACGAGAAGACCGCGAAGTACGTCAACTCACCCGAGACCCCGATCTTCACCAAAGGCAAGGTCCTGTTCGCTCTCGACAAGGCCCGTCGTGCGATCCTCGACGCCGGACACGCCATCATCTGCGAGGGCCAGCTCGACACCATCGCCTGTCACGCGGCGGGCATTCGGAACGTGGTGGCCCCCCAGGGCACGGCTCTGACCCCGGATCACGCCCGGGTGATCCGACGCTATGTCGAGGAGGTCGTCCTCTGCTTCGACGGCGACAAGGCCGGTCGCAACGCCAGTGTCCGATCCTTCGATGGTCTCCTCGGCTCGGGCCTGTCGGTCCGGGTCGCCTCGATTCCCCCTCCGGATGATCCCGACAGCTTCATCAAGAGTCATGGGGCCGAGGCGTTCCGAGGCATCCTGACGCGGGCGGAGGGGTACTTCGACTTCTACCTCCGACACCTTCTCGAGGAGAACGACGTGTCCACCGACCGGGGTCGTGCTGTGGTGGTGCGCTCCGTCGGTGAAGCGGTGCAGAAGACAGGCAATGCGGTGGTGATCGACACCTATGCCCAGCGGGTGGCCCAACGCCTCGGCGTGGACCCTGCAGCGGTGCGGCAGGAGTTCCGAAAAGTCCGGCCGGGTCCCCAGCAGGCCCCGAATCAGGACTCCGCAGCCGTCGTTCCACCACCAGCCCAGTCACCCCTCTCCGAACTGGAGATGTGGCTGGTGCGATACCTCCTCGGGAACCCGTCCCTCGCAAACTTCGCCGCCCATCACCTCGATCCGGACTGGATTCGTCACGACGGCGTGAGGCGGATCATCGGCCTCCATTTCGCCTCTCAGGGAGATGTGGCCGGGATAATCCGTCAGCTCGAGGATGACGATGCCACCCGCGCCTTGGTCTCGGGAGCCGCCAGTGAGCGGCGGGCACTGCCGAATCCGGAGGTCGGACTCGCCGACACCCTGATCCGCCTTCGGAATCTCCATCTCGACAGCCGTCTTGGGGATGTGACCCGGACCCTTGCGGATCCGGCGCTGGAGGATGGAGAAAGACTGGCCCTGATGCAGGAGATGCAGCAACTGCGTGCGGCCAAGAGGACGCCACTCACGCCTCTGGGTGACGCCCACTCCTAGACCTCTTCCGGGCCCTGGGGCGGTCAGGGGCTGGGATTGGTGCCCTGGCCGCCAGCCCTGGCCTTCTCGACGAGCCGCCACCAGATGAAGTCCGGGAACGCATGCCGACGCCAAGCGTCAGGAGGGATGCATTCATACAGAGAAAGCCCGGTCATCCGGTTCTGACGCTCAGTCCTCGGTCCCGGAGGAATGCCCAGCATCACCCTCAGCAGGGTCCAATGTCCGGGAAGCTGACCGTAGCGGGGATGATACCACATCTCCTCCAGATCCACCGTCTTCCTTCCATCGTTTCCAAAAACACCAGGCCTCTCGGGCTGGATCTCGTGAAGCATGACCACGTACTCCAGCGGCGCGACGAGGACTGCGAGAAGCTGCACTGCAACACCGATCGCCAGGACCGGGCCAACCCAGAGACGCCGATCCAGCATCTCCACCACGGGAAGGGTCATCAACATCACCCCGGGTATCAGGAATCGTACGCCCCAGGCATCGTCACTCCCCCAATCCCACCATCGCGAATACAATGCGACGCTAAGGCCGAGCACCGCCGCGAAGAACCAGGCGTCCAACCGAGTCGCCTCGCGGTTTCTCATCCGATTCCAGCCAAGAAAACCCAACAGGAGGGGCGGTGAGAACCAGAACAGGCCCTTGCCAGGCGAAAAGATAAGACCGTAGAAGCCTGCCAGGGCTGGATAATCGAAGCCCGTCTGTGAATAGCCTCCCGGGTAGGCAGAACTGCTCCAGGAACCCCAGCGAATCCAGTTCGCATAGAGGTTGATGGCTGCAGACGGAATGAGTGCCAACCCCATGACCACGACTTGGTCCAGTCGCCGGGTTCGCATCAGGTGCCAGAGGCCCAGAAGGCCCGCGAACAGAATCGCCTCCGGGCGGAGCGTCCAGCCCAATCCGGCCACCAGCATGCCAAGGAAAGGCCTGCCCGCACGAAGCAAAAGGAACGCTGCGAAAATCACGGTCGCGACGAGCGGCTCCGTGAAGTCCACCTTGGTATAGGGCCACCATGTGGTCCCGAGGCCCAGGACCAGTACCGAGAGCCAGCTTCGTCGAGGTCCGTAGATAGGCCAGAGGTATCGGGCAACCAGGTAGAGCAACAGCGCCCCGTTGGCCACGAAGAGAAGGGTGTAGAGGGCCGCCTCGCAGCTGAATCCCGCAAACTTCCGGGTGAGGTGGGACACCACCAACGCCGGCATGGCAAGCACCGTATGGCCAATCGAATAGAAGCTGAATTCCTCCCCGCCGCTGATCGCAGGATCAAGTCGGGAACCGCCGCGGAAAAGGAGTCCGCGCGCCCAGTCCACCTTCACGGCCCCATCACCCGAGGTGTAGTGCCCGGCCCAGGTTGAGAGGTAGATCGCAAGGAAAACCCAGAAGACACCAGCAGGTCGGGAAAGCAGCCGTCTCAACGGGGATGTCAAGGTTTCCGGAGTCTCTGAGTGAATAGGCATGGAATGAGAATACGACAGACCAGGTGACTGTTGATCGAAACATCTCTCCATGGGATGGGCCAAACCGCTACTCCGCGCTGGCCAGCAATCCCTAACCGAATACTCCCGATCCCTAAGGATGGAATGCGGACCGAGGTCTCCGGCGTCTTGCCCGGACCGCCCAGGATTCCTAGTGTCCCCCACATGCAGTTGACCATCGAGCAGCAGCAGGTCGCCCGTCAGTGGCTTGCCGACGGGATGAAGTTGTCCGAGTTCCAGCGCCGGCTGGAGACGGATTTCGGGCTCCGCCTGACCTACATGGATGTCCGGATGCTGGTCACCGATCTCCAGGTGATGCCCAAGGACCCCGAGCCGCCGAAGACGGCTCCGGTCCCGGAGACTGCAGCCCCATCCCCACTCGAGCCGGCCGAACCCGCGCCCCCCGGTGGGGTGAAGGTGACCGTCGATGCCGTCACCCGTCCCGGTGCCATGGTCAGCGGGAAGGTGACGTTCAGCGATGGTCAGAAGGCCACCTGGCTGCTCGATACGACCGGTCGACTGGGTCTGATGCCCGAGACCAAAGGCTATCGCCCCAGCGCCGCGGATGGACAGGAGTTCCAGATGGCTCTCGAGCAGGAACTCACGCGCATGGGCATGTAGGCCGAATCCCTCGTTGCCGTCTCCATCCTGGGGCCAAGCCCCAGCATGGCATCCGGATCAGGCCTCCAGACTTTTCGGCCGCCCCAGGACAAGGCTCGCCAGCATGGCCTGCCGGGCGGTCACGGGATTCCTCAGACTACCAGTCCATGCCTCTCGGACCCCGGGTGACTTGGACTTCGAGGACGTCGCCGCCGTTGGGGTGACCGGGATCACGTGTCGGACCTGACCACCAACCCGCTCCATCATCCGTCGGACGCGTTCCTCGAGATCAACGGTCGACACCCTCCGTTCGCCGGACTCCACCGCCGTGCTGAGCGGCGTGGAGGCCGCCGGAGCCGACTCAAGATCCCGGGCGGAGAGATCCTCGACCGAGGTCACGGGATCGATGGGATGCTCCAGCGTGTTCCGGACCGTTTCCCAGGAGGGGCCAGGTTCCGGCATCGCCATTGTCTCGGCCGTCGGCAGCACAGGGGGCGCCGGTTGCGCGCCCTGAGAACCGCGGCGTTGGAGGATTCGTTTTAGTTCCTGTTCCCAAGGGCTGGACGCGGTTGGCAACGGCGGGGGGGCCAAGGTCGACGCTCCAGGTCGCACATAGCGCCGAAGCACCCGTCCACCGGACTCCACCTTGGTCCCTTCCTCAAGAACCTCGGGACTCTGCTCCCATCCACCCGGCTCGGATCGGTCGGACTGACGACTGCGCTGCAAGGCGCGCTGGATCAGGGAAAAAAGCACGCCGATGGCGAAGACCACCACGGGGATCAGCGAGTCCCAGGAATCGGCCAGGAGAAGGTGCATGGCTGGATCCCCGATGCCCCTCACTTCGCGTCCGGGGTGCCTGCGATGTTCTCCCGCATCGAGGTGTCGGCCTGGAGATTCTTCATCCGATAGTAGTCCATGACCCCGAGATTCCCGGTGCGGAACGCCTCGGACAACGCCAGCGGCACCTGTGCCTCCGCCTCGACGACCCGAGCCCTCATGTCGGCCACCTTGGCGATCATCTCCTGCTCAAGGGCCACGGCGTTGGCGCGACGCACCTCCGCCTCGGCCTGCGCCTTGAGCTTGTTCGCCTCGGCCTGCTCCGCCTGCAGCTTCGCACCCACGTTCTCGCCGATGTCCACGTCCGCGATGTCGATCGAGAGGATTTCAAAGGCGGTGTTCGCATCGAGACCCTTTTGAAGAACCGTCTTCGAGATGCGATCCGGGTTCTCGAGCACTTGCTTGTAGGTCTCGACCGATCCGATCGTCGACACGATGCCTTCGCCGACCCGCGCGATGATGGTTTCCTCGGTGGCGCCGCCGACGAAGCGGAAG
>Ga0194116_10001083_pt1 | contig 41332 bp, 39 predicted proteins | sample TA2MahsurfametaG_4_FD_148617 | JGI IMG/M metagenome (GOLD analysis project Ga0194116, IMG submission 148617) | Freshwater microbial communities from Lake Tanganyika, Tanzania - TA2015008 Mahale S9 surface | ecosystem: Environmental > Aquatic > Freshwater > Lake | place: Tanzania: Lake... | reverse complement strand
AGTTGGTGCCAGCGTTGAAGCAGGGTTTCGATCATCGACAGGTCTCAGCGCAATACGGTGATCGTTGCGAGCGGCTCGCGCTCGCTTTCGAACTTCAGTTGCAGACCCTGACGGCGTCCGGCCTGGATCAGCGCGTCGCGCGCCGCCCGGGTGTCTGCAATACCGGGTCGGAAGCGCGCGCGCAGACGCCCATCGCGATAATCGAGCGAGCCCAGCGCATCGGGCGCCTGGGTGCCCAGCGCAAGCCCCAACCCAACGACCAGCGGCAAGAAGTCGTCAGGACTCGACTGCCCGGAGCGCGCACGAAGCTGTGCAAGATGTCGTTGCATCTGAAGCACCAGGTCCACCTTGGTTGTACCGGCCGGGAACACCTGCGCAAACGACTGATCCAATCTTGCAAGCAGTGCAGCCTGCTCCTGCCTCAGGAGCAGCCAGTGCAGGTTCAGCCCGGCGACGGCGATCAGCGCCAGGGCGAGCGCTGCGCCCAGCGGCCAGCGCCATGCGCGCCAATCGAAGCGAGCGACCCAGCGGGCGAAGGCGCCAGCGCGCCTCGCTTCAAGCAGATCAACCGTTGCGGCGGCCGGTACCGGCAGCTCGCCAATCTGCAGCGCGGTCCCGGATTCGACCGCTGCCTCCCGCAGCACCTCGCGCCAGCCCTCGTCCTGGGTGAGCGCCGATACCCGCTGCTGCCCCGGCTGGGCGACGAGCGCGAGCGCCGCGCTGACGGCCTCGCTGCGCGATGCCGGGTCGGAGCCCGCGGCAAGGCCCACACCGTCGCCCGAGGTGGGCAACACCGCGATGGAACTGCCCACGCACAACAACACCGGATCGGATTTGAGCGACGGAACTCGAACCGCCTGCGCCGGCCAGGCCGCCGCGACACGAATGCCGCGCCGCTCAAAGGCCTGTGTGACAGTGTCCAGCCAGCCCCGATCGGTGACGGCAACCAGGCGCTCTTCACCATTGGCGCTGGACCCGAGCGCCCATGCACAGGTCTGTGGATCCTGAAGGATCTGGTCTTCCAGAAGGTTGGGCAGTGCGCGTTGAAGCCGCGCGGCGGGCAAGGCGGGCAGCCGCGCGCGAAGCAGGGTGACATCGCGGGCATCAAGGATCAGCCGGACCGAGTGCATCGGAGGCAGCGTTTCCAGGCTGCTTCGGGTGGGGCTGCGATGCTCGGAGTGCGGGCCCACCAGAACCAGCAGGCTCGGCTCAGCCGCCAACGACCGCTCGCCCGCAGCGCGCGGCGGCAGCCAGACGATCGCCTCTCCCCGTCTCAAAACTGCTGCCGCCATACCAGTTCGACCCGCGTCGGCCCCCTGAAAAAAAGCGCCTCGGTGGACGCCTCAATGCGCTCGAAGCGTACCATCCCGGACACCAGAAAATAGCTTGAGCCAACAGAAAAGAGCTCGGCATTGAGCGAGATCGAGGGATTGAACCGATTCCCCGCCTGATCAAGCGTCGACGCCACAGTTCTTTCCCGGGCGAGCACGAAGCCGCGCGCAGCATCCAGCGGCAGATCGTCAACCATCGCGGCAATCACTTCGGGTGGCGCGGTGTTGATGTTGATCCGCGTGCCGGTTGTGCTGTGTGAGGTGTCACCCGACGGAATCCGCTTGGGCAGCAGAATCACGAAAGGCGCCAGTGCACTGAGGGTACGCTCGTCAAACCCCGGGAGCCGCAGCAGATCGTTCAGCTTCAGGGGCGGTGGCAGCGCCGCGATCCGCCTGACCTCGGCGGCCGCGCTGCTCCCGCTGCCCGCTGTTGCACCGGACGGCGCTGGCTCGGCGACATACGACTCAAGCAACCGGCGAGTGAGCGCCGGCTCCAGCTCAGGCGGCTGACCAAGGAGCGCCAGCAGTCGTCGAAAAGCAAGCACCTGCTTCTCAACGGGCTTGCCGTCCTGAACCAGATTGCTCAGATTGAAACGGCCCTGTGCATCGAATATCTGGCCGGCGATCAGCGCCGAACGCGTGTTGCCCGAGATCCGAGCGCCAGCGGTCACGGTCTCGTCGAGACGCGTCTCGGCCACCGGTACGGCCCAGGTTTCCTGCAGATGATCGACCGCGCCGCTGGTGTTCTGGTCTGATTTGAGCACCACCGCCGCCCAGTCAAGTACCGCGGTTTCGATCCAGCGAAGCTGCGTGCTCGCGAACCGGTTCTGTACCGACCGCATGGCCAGGTGCTGCCGCCAGAAGAGGCTCGCCACCAGCAGCGTGGCAATCGACACCAGCACCAGCACACTTACGATCGCTGCGCCGCGCTCTCTGCCTGGCCTTGTTGGTCGAAGCGTACCCACCATCAATCCCTGACCGAAAACACGCGGATGATTCGCTCGCCGCGCCGGACCAGCGACAGCTCAACACCGGTAATCGCTGCGCCGCCCGGCTCAAAACGTTGCCCCGCGGCAAACCAGCCTCGTCCAGGCAGATACACCCGCCAGCCGATTGCGTCGATCTGTTCGGCAAGCGGCTGCCAGGTGGTGGGGTTCAGCGATCCTGAATGCAGGGTGGACGAGTCCATGGCCGCACTCGCCCCGGCCGGCCACCAAGGGGCAAAGCCCCGCTCCAGACGCCCCCGCTCGAGGCGCCAGACCACCTGCTGCAGGCCGGTGAGCCGAGCCGGATCGCTGACGACCGATCCGGATGAGGCCAGTGACGACACGGCCGGCAGTTCACGGATCAGGTCCAGCTGGCCACCGTCTGCGATGGTGTCGCGATTGCCCGGCGCCAGACTGACAATGACCGGCGCGCGTCCGGTTTCAACCAGACGTACCGGCCATGCCCGCCGAAGATCGTCCTCGAGCTGCGCAAACACCACCACCAGCTCGCGGAGCTCATCGCCCGCCCGCGTGATGCGCTCGCGTGCATCAATCAGCGCATCCAGCGCACGCCATGACATGAGCGCGAGCACCGACATCAGCGTGACCGCGATCAGCAACTCAAGCAGAGTGAACCCACGCTCGCGCCTCCGGCCGCGTGGCTCACTGGAAAAGGCGATGACGCGGATGGGCCTGGCAGTCATGGCTGATTCACCGCGAAGCCGGTCAACCGGGCGAGGCGGTGCCCATCGGCAGGATTTTCAACGCTCAGTTCGATGCGTCGGAAGGAGGGATTGGGCGTGACGAATACTTCTTCAATACACCGCAGTGCGATAGCACCGAGCGGACATTCGAAAGACCGGCGGCCTGGCGGCGGAAACTCGGCCATCACCCGTATCGTGGCAAGCCTGTTTTCAGCGCTCCACTGGGCATGAGTTCGAAGCCTGACATCAGCCGACGCCTGTGCCAGCGAACCCCCCGCCCGCATCGCAGCGACCAGGGCAATCGAGGCTACCGTGAGCGCGATAAGGACCTCGAGCAGTGTGAACCCGGCCGCACCCGTGCGCGAACCACGTTGTCTACGCTCTGCCAGGACGCGGATTGCCATGTCCGCCTCAGTTCGATGCCATGAATGCGCCCAGCCCGTTGGCAACGATCGTGACGCGTGCACCATCGCGGGCGAGCGTCAACCTGAACGGCGCGTCGACATGCTCGCGGCCAAATTCAATAACCCGTTGCCCATCTGCACGCTCAAGCAGCAACTCGGTCGGTGCGATCCAGGTGCGTTCCCGAAGCGCAGGATCATCTGAGAGCGGCCACCAGGCCCGGTCGAGCCAGACCACAAACCGGTAACGCTCGCCGTTTGATTCGAACCGCACGGGGGCACCTCTCAGCAGGGCTTCTTCACGGGCGATCGCCATCAGACGCGCAAGCCTGTCGGCCTCGAAGCGAAGGCTTCGCGATCGGTCAGGTACCGCGAGCATGAGCGATCCGGCAAGAATTGCCGCGATCAGCAGCGCCACCATCATTTCAACCAGCGTGAATCCACGCTGGTGACCTGCGCCCGCGGGCCTCTGCCGCAGGCGGGCGAGGCGGTCAGCGATTAAGCGACCAGTTACCGATATCGGCATTGACGCCCTCGCCGCCCGGCTGGCCGTCGGCGCCGAGGCTGAAGAGGTCGATTTCGCCGCGAACGCCCGGGCTGAGATATTGGTAGGGCCGGCCCCAGGGATCATTGGGAGCCTGCTTCAGATAAGCCTTCCAGTTTTGCGGCACGGGCTCAACACTGGGCCGGGTGGCCAAGGCCGCCAACCCCTGCTCGGTGGTGGGGTAGCGTTGGTTATCCAGTCGATAAAGATCAAGCGCCTGAAGGATTTGCGCGACTTCCGCCTGCGCCGCACGAACCCTCGCCTCATCAGGCTTGCTCATGATGCGAGGGACCGCGATTGCCGCGAGGATGCCGAGAATGACAATCACGACCATCAGTTCAATCAATGTGAAGCCGCGCTGCCACGCCGGATCACGACCTGCTGCACGACGTCTGTCAAGCCATTGTCGCATCGGAGAAATTCCATTGGAAAACCGATCTATCATAGCAGTGGCCCGCCCCACGGCTGCCCATGCAAGGTTTGATCCCTGACATGCATTTGTCACATTCACCATGAACCGGTACACCGCTGGCTCCTCCACCGCTGTTGCGCCGCGCACTGTCGGCGCACTGCTGGTGATCGCCTGCGGGGCGCTTGCAGCCTGGTGGGGTATCCAGCTGGGCGCTCCGCGCCCAGTCATCGCGCCCGCGGTCCAGCCAATAATTGCTCAACCCGACCCGGCGGCAGCGGCCGCTTTGTTCGGCACGGTGGGGCAGGGGCAGCTTGGTACGCCTGATGCGCGCCTCAGTTCAGTGCGCGTGGTGGGCGTCATCGCGCATCAGAGCCAGGGCACAGCGCTGCTGTCCGTCGACGGCGCTGCGCCCCGGGCGTTCGCGGTCGGCGATACCGTTGGTACCGGCCTGCGCTTGATCGCAGTTACCGCCGACGGTGCGGTATTTGATCGATTCGGCGAACGTATTGAGGTGGCAGCGCCCGCGCGGGGCACCGCAAACGTACTGACTCGGGGCGCTGCGGCAGCCCAGGCGCCAGCGGGTCGCTGATTCGAAACGGCAACAGGCGTTCCGCCATCGCTGCCGCGATAATGCCCCCCGGCCAGCCTATGCTTCTCGAACCGAAGGCGCCCAGGATGGCTACACTTTAAAGGATTCCATAACTACAAACGCGTCATCGGCGCTTTCCCGATGTCGCTTACACCGACCCCAACGTGTCTGAACAGCTCTTTACCCGCTCAGCCGGCCTGCACTCCGCGCACGATGCGTCAGCGCTCGCGCCTGCCCGCAAGTCGTTCCGGGCAACGCAGTTTGAGGCACGCGAGGAAGCGATTCTCGATGCCACCAACCGGCTGCTTTCCGGCCGGGGCTACGAGCTGATGTCGATGGACGACATCGCAGCCGAAGTCGGCATCGCCAAAGGCAGCCTTTACAAACACTTTGCCTCCAAGGACGCGCTCGCCGTCGCGGTCATGTTGCGCCTGCTCAGGCGCACCAGTGAGGCGCTTGACGCGCTGCCCGAGTCGCTGCCGGCCGTCGACCAGCTGAGGGCACTGCTCGAGTGGGTGCTGCGGGAGCGTCTGGCAGGCGGCGTGCCACACCTGCCCTCCACCAGTGCGGCCGTGCGCGAGGCACTGACACGCTCGCCTGAGTATGTTGATCTGCTTATCACCGTGTCGGAACGAATCGGGGTGCTGATTCGTCAGGCCCGCGAAGACGGCGCGATCGCCATGCGTTTTCGCGAAGAGTTCCTGCTTTACCACTTCTATGCACGCTCCTGCGATCCCACGCTAGATTTCCTGCGTGAATCAGGCGCGCTGAACGACGACGAGATCGTCACACACATGACCGCTGCAACCTTCGAAGGTCTTGCGCCTTGAAGGCCTACCTCGATCTGATGCGCCATGTGCTTGAGCACGGAAGCCCTAAGTCTGATCGCACGGGTACGGGCACGCTCTCGGTGTTCGGCTGGCAAATGCGCTTTGACCTGGCGGAAGGCTTTCCGCTGGTCACCACCAAGAAGCTGCACCTGCGCTCCATCATTCACGAACTGCTGTGGTTCCTGCAGGGCTCAACCAATGTTGGCTATCTGCGCGAACATGGCGTCACCATCTGGGATGAATGGGCCAACGAGCAGGGTGAGCTTGGACCCGTCTACGGCTACCAGTGGCGGCACTGGCCCGCTCGCGACGGCGGCACAATCGACCAGATCCGCGACGTCATCGACCGTATCCGCCGCGACCCTGACTCACGCCGTTTAATCGTTTCAGCCTGGAACGTTGCCGATCTTCCCCAAATGGCTTTGGCGCCCTGCCACGCCTTTTTTCAGTTTCATGTTGCGGGTGGCCGGCTGTCCTGTCAGATGTATCAGCGAAGCGCCGATATTTTTCTGGGCGTTCCGTTCAACATCGCTTCCTATGCGCTGCTCACCCACATGGTTGCGCAACAGTGCGATCTGATTCCGGGTGATTTTGTCTGGACAGGCGGCGACTGCCATCTTTACCTGAACCACCTCGAGCAGGCCCGCACACAACTGGCGCGCGAACCGTATCCATTGCCTTCGCTCAACATCGTCCGTCGCCCGCCCAGCATTTTTGACTATCGTTACGACGACTTCGAAATCGTCGGATATCAGTCGCACCCGCACATCAAGGCGCCGGTTGCAATATGACGCGGGCTCACCGCGTCGATCCATTGGCCCCCCGTGTCACGCTGATCGTCGCGCGCGCAGCCAACGGCGTCATCGGGTATCACAACACGCTACCGTGGCGTCTGCCGGAAGACCTGCAGCATTTCAAGGCCACCACACTCGGACACGTGCTCGTGATGGGGCGGCGCACATTCGAATCAATCGGCAGACCGCTGCCGGGCCGACGCACCATCGTTCTCACGCGAGACCCTAACTGGTCGCGCCCCGGTTGCGAGCGGGCCGGCTCGATCGGGGAGGCCATTGCGCTCGCCGGCCACGTGCCCGAGGTGTTCATCGCGGGCGGTGGCGAGGTGTATCGCGACGCTCTGACCTGTGACCTGGTCGATCGTGCCATCGTCACTGAAATCGAGCTCGAGCCCGAAGGCGATGCGTTTTTTCCCGGCCTCGATCCAACAATCTGGCTACCCATCGACAAGACCGTGTATCGATCAGCGGCAGGCGTTGCCTACACCATCGCAACGTATCGCAACCAGAGCCGCGATACCGGCTCGGCTACAATCTCAACGACGCCCCCGTAGCTCAGTGGATAGAGCATCCCCCTCCTAAGGGGAGGGTCACACGTTCGATTCGTGTCGGGGGCGCCAACGTCTCTCATGCAGTGCGCCGAGACCTCTCAAGCCCATGCCGCAGCCAGAACCCGAGTCGGTTCGCCAAACCGCACGCCCAGGTCGTGCGTTCGCTTTTCTCTTCATCGGTCTCATTTTTTTCGTACTGATGGATTCGATCGGTAAGGCACTTGCCGCACAGATGGGCACACCGCTGATCTCCTTCGCCCGACATGCCGTCCATGCGGCACTGATGGTGCTGATCTTCGGCCCGACGATGGGGTCGGCCATCCTGCAAACCAATCAACCCTGGATGCAAATCATCCGCGGGCTATCGCTGGCGGGCTTTACGCTCAGTTTTTTCAGTGCACTGGCTTATCTGCCTCAGGCGGAGGCAACTGCGATTGCATTCATCACCCCCTTCTTCGTGATGCTGCTGGCCGGCCCCGTGCTTGGCGAGCGTGTCACGCGGTGGCGCTGGATGGGGGCTGCAGGGGGCTTTCTGGGCATGCTCCTTATCCTCAGGCCTGGCGCCGACTTAAGCCCAACGGGAGTGGCCTTCGCACTGGTGACCGTGGCCTGCAGCATCGTATTTCAACTGCTCACCCGAAAACTCTCTGCATCGCCCGGCGAGGGTACCGCCGCAACGGTGCTGATTACCGCGCTGGTGGGCACCGCAGTCTCGGTGCTGACGCTGCCCCTGATGCCCGTCTGGGGAGGATGGCCGGACAGCATCACACCAATGATGAGCGCACAGCTCATCGCAATCGGGGTCTGCGGACTGGTGTGTCAGATGTGTCTGGTGAAAGCCTACTACTGGTCGAGCGCCTCGTTCATAGCGCCCCTTACTTTTCTTCAGATTGTCTGGGCAGCCATCGCAGGCTGGGTATTTTTTGGCGATCTGCCCGATACGCTCGGTGGCCTGGGCATGGCCATCATCTGTGTCAGCGGCATCGGATCGATGATGGCGGACACCAGACAGGCTACTCCTGCGAAGCAATCGTGACCGACATCTCACCGATGCCCTCGGCAAATATCGTCACCACGTCGCCCGCGGTCAGCCGCTCGCCACGGGGCAGGCCCACACCTGCGGGCGACCCGGTGTACATCACATCGCCAGGCTCAATGGTGACCGACTGCGACACGCCAGCAATCTGCTCGGGCAACGAATAAATCATGTCACTGGTGGATCCCCATTGCTTGCGGACCCCGTTGACCGACAGACCAAACCAGGTGTTGCTGATGTCGATGAACGACGCGGGAACCATCACGGGTCCGAGTGGACTCATCGTGTCCTGCCCCTTGCCCAGCGTGAAATTGAAACGGAAAAAACTGGTGGGCTGATCGAACAGGTCTCGTGCGGTGAAGTCAATACCGATTGAATAGCCAGCCACATGCGACATCGCGTCTGCCTCAGCGATGTCGCGTCCGCCGCGGCCAAACACCACGACGAACTCCACCTCCCAATCGAAATAGTCACAGCCGCGCGGAATTCGAACGGACTCGCCTGGCCCCACGATGCAGGTGGAAGCGGGCTTCATGAAGAAGAATGGTGGCCGCCCGGGAACCTTGGCGATCGACGCATTCATTTCGGCAAGATGGTCGGCGTAATTGGCGCCCACGCAAAAAAGTTTGCGCGGATAGCGCAGCGGCGCAAGCAGTCGCGCACGCGAGGCGGAGACCGAGTGCGCCGGATTGAACTTACCGGCGCGGATCGCCGCCGCGTGACGCTCGAGCGCGCGGAGCGAGCGCGGCCAATCGTCAAACAGCCTCATCGCGTCGTCAGCAAACCCCGCCTGGGACAACGGCCAGAACCGACCGTCGACGCGCAACGCCGATTCGCTGCGGCCGCGCGCTCGCGCGAGCGTCGCGACCGCAAAGCTCGACGCCGAATTCACTGGGTGGTCTTGATATTGAGCTCTTTCAATTCGCCGACCTTAGCGCCGTCTTCCATCGCAAACCGATCGCCGAAGTCATACAGGTCGTCATGCTGGAAACCATTGGCAAACTGCACCTCCCACCAGTTGTGGTCGAGGTCTTCCAGATAAAACGAATAGACGCCGTGCTGCAGCACGGGCTTGAGCACCTGTTTGATGCCATAGGTGTCCTTGTGCTTCAAGGCGCTCTCATAGGCCTCGTCGACTTTTACCTTCGACTCGACGTCGATCCCCCAGTGATTCAGCACATTGACGGGGTGAACCTTGTCCCCGACTTCAACACAAACGATATGAAACTTCAGGCCGCAACGAATCACCATGGCGGGCAGCGCATGACGTACGCATTCCAGGCCAAGAAACTCTTCGTAAAAACGGCGCGAGGCTTTCAGGCTGTGGCACTCAAGCGTGCCATGCGACATCACATAGGGTTTGATGATCGAGTTGCGCGGCTTGGGCTCAACCACGCCTTCAGAAATCATTTCAAGTGTGGAAACCATGGTGTGCTCTCCTCCGTAATGTCTCAGGGATCAATTTGCCGACGTCGCACCGGCACGATCGGCTTCGCTTAAAAATGAGTCTGCAAAAAAAGCATCGAGCGGTAACCCGCGTGCCTGCGTGAAATCCCGACGCGCGGCGTCCACCATCACGGGTGCGCCGCAGGCGTAGACCTCAACACCGCTCATATCGGGGTAATCCGCCATCACCGCCTGATGAACCAGTCCGGTACGGCCACTCCAGCCACATTCGGCGGCGGGCTCCGACAACACTGGCACGAAACGAAAACCCGGCTGCTCGGCAGCCCAACGCGTGGGCAGCTCAAGCTCATAGAGGTCGATCTGCCGACGACATCCCCAGTAAAGCGTGAGCGGCTGCTCGGCTGACACCCCACGACGAAAGACCTCTTCGCAGATCGCCTTGATGGGCGCGAAGCCTGTGCCGCTTGCCACCATCACAGCAGGCTTGCCGCCTGCCGGGCGCAGATGAAATGTGCCCAGCGGACCTTCGAAGCGCAACAGCTCCCGCTCCTTCATGTTTCCGAACACATGGTCAGTGAACAGCCCACCCGGCATGTGCCGAATATGGAGCTCGATCATGGTGACGCCGTCTGGGCTCGGTGCCGATGCGATGGAATAGCTGCGTCGCTTGCCACCTGCCAGAAGCAGATCGACATACTGTCCCGCCACAAACAGCATGTTCTCGTTCATCGGAAGCTTCAGCGTGAGCACGGCCACATCGGGCGCAGGCCGCGTAATTTTCACCACGCGACACGGCACAATCTGCGGCCGGATATTCTCAAGCCCACCGACTTCCCTGACCTCAATCACCAGATCGGACAAAGGCGAAGCCTGGCAAAGCAGCGCATAGCCCTGCGCCTTGTCCGAGTCGGTCAGGTAGGTGGGGTGCACCATGCCGTAGTCGACCTGCCCCTCGACGATTCGGCCACGGCAGGTACGACACACACCGGTCTGACAGCTGTAAGGCATCGAAAAGCCGGCATTGAGCCCGGAGCGCAGAATGGGCTCGCCTGGCTCGACCTGAAAGCTGTGCCCGCTTGGTTTGAGTTCGATGCGATACGCCATGATCGGCCCCCCGGGGTCAGCCTCGAATCTGCGCGCCAGGCGCAGCATTGTCGCGCGGCCACACCACGACCCAGTTGCCATCCTGCAACTGCTTGACCTTGTACAAATCAGAGCCGCTTACATAATTATTGGGACCCGTCCAGCGCAGTGGTCCAATGATTGCGTTCACGGTATTGCTGCGCAGCCATTGCGCAATGGCCTTGTCATCGAGCGAGTTGGCCCCCGTCACAGCAGCCTCGATGACCTGCCAGCATGAATACGAAATCGCTGACTGGAGGTCCACCACCGGGTAAGGCAAATTGACCTTGGCCGCGCGCTCGGCAAACGCCTTGACGAACGCAGCCGCACGCGGGTTATTGGTGTAGGGGACGTGGGCTTCAAAGTTGGTCAATGCGAAGCTGTTCCGGGATTCCGGCAGCTTCATCATCGGACCAGGCGCCGGGAACATGTAGAACTGCATGGGCGGCTGATAGTTGATGCGTTTCATCGCCTCCAGCATCAACACCGGGTCGATGCCGCCCGCGCCCACCCAGAGAAAATCAGCGTTGGCATCTTTGATGCGGCTGGCAATCGCACCAAAATCGCGGGTACCAAATTCGTACTCGAGAAACACCACCTCTTTCAGGCCGCGCTTCTTGGCAATCTCGCGCGCATTGAGTGAGATGTAATGCAGCGACGGGAACTTGCTCGCTGCAATTGCAATGGTCTTGGGCGGATTCGGAGCGGCCGCCATCGCATCAAACACCAGGTTCGGCCAGACGTTGTCGGGATCGCCGGCAACCCCGCCCGTCTGAAATTGCATCTCGTACTTGGCGAGATTGGGTATGCCAAATGAGTGATGGGGAATGAACTTGCCATAGCGCTGCGCGACACCCATTGCGGCAAGAATTGCCGCGGTGCCGTACGGGCCGATCAGCAGGTCAACTTTTTCGGTGGTGACCAACTGCTCATACAGCGTGCGCGCCAGTTCGGGTTTGGACTGATCGTCCTTCAGCACCCATTCCACCGGCCGCCCTAGAAGGCCGCCCCGCTGGTTGATTTCATCGACGGCCGCTTCGCCTGCAACCTTGTGAATGATGCCAAGCGAGGCCAGGGGTCCGGTGAGGGTGAGCGTGCCGCCAATCCGGATGGGACGGCCCTGGGCACGGGCAAGAGAGGGAAGCGCTGCGGCACCCAGCATTCCAGCGGTCAGCGCACGACGGCGGGCAGATTTCATGCATTGTCTCCTTGGTATTGGTATCGGATTTTTGGGTGGATGTTCGTCGGGCGCCAGCCACTTGTCAACCGCGCTCATACCGCCCGGCGGGCGCTGTTGATACCATGCGCGGCAAAAAGGAGGAGAACACCGATGAAGCTCGTGACCTTTGCAAGTCCCGCCGGCCCGCAGGCTGGCCTGCAGACCCCGAACGGCGTGATCGACCTTGCGCTGGTGGATCCATCACTTCCACGTTCGGTTCGTGGAATTCTGGAGGCAGGCCCGAGCGCACTCGAACGCCTGCGCCCTATCGCGAGCGCACCGCCCAGCGGCGCCCTGGTTGCGCAGCCCAAGCTGCTGGCACCAATCCCTGACCCGCGAATCGTGTTGTCCTGCGGCATGAACTATCGCGAGCACCTGCATGAGATGAATACGCCCGTGCCCAAGACGCCCACCTCGTTTACCAAAAGCGTGGCGAGCATCATCGGCACTGGCGAAGCCATTGAGCTGCCGGCGGCGCACCCGGACATGGTCGATTGGGAAGGTGAATTCAGCGTGGTCATCGGACGCCCCTGCCATCGGGTCAGCGAGGCTGAGGCGCTTGACTTTGTCGCGGGCTACACGCTTGTCAACGACGTCTCGGCACGCGACTGGGTGGCGCCATTCTTTGGCGCGGAAGGCCGGATGGAAGCGATCAGTACCTGGGAGCACAATCTGCTCGGCAAGATGCTCCCCTCCTTCTGCCCGATGGGCCCGGCGCTGGTGACCGCCGACGAACTTGGCGATCCTGGCAACCTGCCGATCCAAACCCGGGTTAATGGCGAGGTGATGCAGTCATCGAACACCAATGATCTGGTGTTCGGCGTGTCCACGCTGATTTCCTACTACTCGCAGTTCTATCAGCTGATGCCGGGCGATGTGATCACCACGGGCTCGCCCAGCGGTGTCGGCTACGGCATGAAACCCAAGCGCTTCTTGAAAGCTGGCGACGTGGTGGAAGTTGAGGTAAAGGGCATCGGCATTTTGCGTAACCCTGTGCGCGGTTAGCGCTTACACAGGACCAAGGGCCGCGCAACGGGCAAGCACCGGGCCAAGCACCGGGCCAAGCGGCCCGGGCTCGCTGTTTCGTTGCTGCCGGCTCGCTATCCGCGCAGGAAGTCGGACACGGTCTTCCAGCGGCCACCCTGAATCTGTGACAGCCGCGCCTGGTCGTTACCCAGCCGTTTGTTAGGCCCGAATGCATACTCGGGGTTGCCCAGGAAACCACGCGGATACGGATGCTCTTCAAGCGCCTTCACCAGCGAATCGGAGGTGAGCTTGGGTCCCGCGCGGTCAGCGGCACGCACGAAGATGTCGATCATCATCCAACCGGTGGCAGCCCAGAGTTCAGCGTCTTCCTTGAAGCGCGCCTTGAATGCATCCATCCACTCATTGAGCAACCGCGTGTTGGACGGATCATCGCGGTACGGCACTGGCGTCTCACTGATGGCGAACAGGCCTTCCACCGCCGCGCCGCCCGCTTTGGGCACGGCCGGCATATAGGCCGCCTGACTGCCGAAGAACTGGCCGCTGTAACCGAGCCGGCGTGCCGTTGCCATGGCACCTATCGTTTCGCGAACGATGGTGCCCAGCACGATCAGATCGGGGTTGGCTGCCCGCAGTCGCTGCATCTGCGACGCGAAATCGGTGGCGCCACGCTTATAGGTGGTGCGCTCGACCAGAGACAGATTCAGGTCCTTGAGCGCAGCTTCCGTGCCCCGCAACACCTCCAGACCATATTCATCGTCCTGATACAGAATGCCAACGCGCTTGGCGCCGGTGATCTTCATGACCTCTTTCAGCCCCAGCGCCGTGCTGGTCGGATACGGCGTACTGATGGCGAACTTCAGCTTGTGAAAGGGATCAAAATTGCCGTGGTGCGCAGTGGTGGGAAACAGGTGTGCAACGTTTTTCTCGAGCACCAGCGGAATGGTGGCAAGCGACACCACCGACCCCAGCGTGCCGATCATCGCGAAAATGCGGTCTTGCGTCAGCAGCTTCTGTGCCGCCAGAACGCCCTTGCGCGGGTCATACCCCGAGTCTTCAACGACCAGCCGAATTTTTCGGCCGTGAATTCCGCCGTCGGCGTTGATCTGCTCAACCCGCATGATCATGCCGTTCTGGATGGGTTTGCCCAAGGTGACCAGCGGCCCGGACAGATCCTGGATGGATCCAATGACGATCTGGTCGCGCGTGACGCCCTGATCAGCCCAGGCCTGCGAAGCAGGTACCGCAGCGAGCACACCGCCCGCCGCACCAAGTTCAAGAAACTGTCTGCGTGAATTCATCGTTGTCTCCTTCAGGAATTTGCAGCGTACATGGATTGGATCAGATCTCGATATTTTTCGTTGACCAGCTTGCGCTTCAACTTCATCGTAGGGGTAAGCTCTTCGTCCTCCGCGGTAAGTTTGTGCTCGATCAGCCGGAACTTCTTCACCTGCTCGACGCGCGCAAATTTTGCATTCACGCGGGCAATCTCCAGTTGTATGAGTTCCTGAACCTCCCGGGCACGGCACAGACTCTGGAAGTTGGTAAACGGAATGTTCAGTTCCTGCGCGTAGCGTTCAACGTTTTCATGGTCAATCATGACCAGCGCGGTGAGGTACGCCCGCCGGTCACCAATTACCACTGCATCGGTAATGTACGGCGAAAACTTCAGTTCGTTTTCAATCTCAGACGGGGTGATGTTTTTACCACCCGCCGTGATGATGATGTCCTTCATCCGGTCCGTGATTTTGAAAAACCCCTGCCCATCCACGGTTCCCACATCACCCGTGTGCAGCCAGCCCTCGGCATCCATCGCTTCTGCGGTTTTTTCCGGAAGATTCAGATAGCCCATGAACACGTTGTCACCGCGAACCAGAATTTCTCCCTCGGGTGACACCTTCATCTCGATGCCGGGCTGGGGGCGGCCGATTGATCCCAGACGCATCGCGCCTGGAAGGTTGATCGCTCCACCCACCGCGGTTTCCGACATTCCCCATCCCTCGTACAGGGGAACGCCCAGCGCGTGATACCAGCGGATCAGCTCCGGAGAAATCGGTGCGGCGCCACTGATTGCCCAGCGCATGCGGTTCACCCCAATGGCCTTACGCACATTGTCAAGCACCAGAAAGCGTGCAAGCCTGAACGCCGCAGCCAGCGCGAGTCCAACAGGCTGCCCGGCAAATCTGCGGTCAGCGATGCGATAACCGATCGCGAGCGCAGCGCGGTAGGCCCAGCGCTGCAACGGCGTGGCCTCGCGCAACCGAATCGATACTGCGGAAAAAAACTTCTCCCAGACCCGCGGCACGCAAAGAATGATCGTGGGCGCGATTTCGCGAATGTTTTCGGCGATTGTTTCCGGGTTTTCAACATAGTTGAGCCGGGCGCCGGTTTCAAGCGACAGAAACTGCCCGATCATTCTCTCGGCAATATGACAAAGCGGCAGAAACGCCATCTTGTCGTCGTTTTCGTCAGCCGACAGTTCAGGCGCAAACCGTTCCATCACCGACCGAAGATTCCGGTTCGAGAGCATCGCGCCCTTGGGCTTGCCGGTAGTGCCCGAGGTGTAAATCAGGATCGCCAGATCGCGTTCGGTACGCGAGGCGAGTCGGCGCTCAAACTCTTGCGGGTGGGCCTGATCGAACGCCGCACCCCGGGCTTCGAAAGCCTCGAGGCTTAACACCATCGGATCGTTCAGCCGTGCAAGCCCCTCGGTATCGAACACCACGATGCGCCGCAGACGTGGCAGCCGCTCGCGCACTTCCAGAATCTTATCGAGCTGCTCATCGTCTTCCACAAACAGCACCCGCGACCCCGAGTCAGCGCACAGGTATTCCACCTGGGGCGCCGCATCGGTGGGATAGATGCCGCTCGATACGCCGCCGGCCAGCAGAATGCCGTAGTCGGAATAGCTCCACTCGCGGCGGGTATTGGCCAGAATCGACGCAACATCGCCCGGCTGAAAATCATCGGCCGCAAGCGCCATCGCGATCCGCCTGGCATGTCCACCCAGATCGCGCCACGACTGCTCTTCCCAGATGCCGAGCACCTTCTGGCGTAACGCGATTCGGTCGCCACGCAGCTGCACCGCATGCCAGAACTTGCGTGCAACGGTGTCGCCCTGGGGCCGAGTGGTGAGCGCTGCACTCATCGCCATTGCTTCTTCTTTTTCCAGCGGCGCTCACCGCGCGCGGATTCCGCCTTGATGCCCAGATAGAACTCGCGGATATCGTCTTTGCGCAGCAGCGCCTCACAGCTGTCTTCCATGACCACCCGCCCTACCTCGAGCACATAGCCGAAGTCGGCTGTGGCAAGCGCGATGCTTGCGTTTTGCTCGACCAGAAGCATCGTCGTGCCTTCTTCGCGATTGACGCGCCTGACGATGGCAAAAATCTCTTTGGTGAGTTTCGGGCTTAGGCCAAGACTTGGCTCGTCGAGCAACAACAGCCGCGGCCGCGACATCAGCGCCCGCGCAATCGCCAGCATCTGCTGCTGACCGCCCGACAACTGCCCCGCCTCCTGTCCCGCGCGTTCGCACAGAATGGGGAAGTACGCATACATACGCTCGATATCAGCCGCCACGCCCGCGGAATCACGCCGGGTGAACGCGCCCATCAGCAGGTTGTCGCGAACCGACAGCATCGGGAACACCTCGCGCCCCTCAGGCACATGGCTGATGCCACGCCGTACCACCCAATCCGGGTCGCGACACTGGATCTCCTCACCGTCGAACCACACTGAGCCTTTTTGCGGATCGATGATCCCGGAAATGGTCTTCAGGATCGTGGTCTTGCCCGCACCGTTTGCGCCCAGCACGGTCACGATCGATCCCTTGCGAACCTCAAGGCTGACGCCGCGAATCGCCTGCACCGGGCCATAGCTTGACTCGATGTTTGACAGGCGCAGGATCACATCGTCGGTCACGCGATCAATCTCCGAGATAGGCTGCGATCACATCAGGATGCGACTGCACCTGCGACGGCGAGCCCTCCGCAAGCACCTTGCCGTAATTGACCGCCAACACCCGGTCGGACACGCGCGACACGAGGCTCATGTCATGCTCAACCATCAGAACCGTGATGCCCAGCAGGTCGCGAATATCCTGAATCCAGTAGGCCATGTCGTCGGTTTCCTCTACATTCAAGCCAGACGACGGCTCATCGAGGAGCAGCAGCTTGGGTTGCGCGCACAGCGCACGCGCCAGTTCCACCACCTTGCGCACACCGTAAGGCAAGCCGGCAACCCGGCTGTCGCGATGCACCTGCAGATCGAGAAAGTCGATGATCGTTTCGACCCGGCGCCGGTGCTCGACCTCGCGCCGTTTGACCGACGGCAGAAACAGCATCTCCGCGATAAAGTTTGATTGAGCCTGCGCGTGGCAGCCGATCAGAAGATTCTGGAGCACGGTGGCGTGCTCGAACAGCTCAATGTTCTGAAAAGTTCGGCCGATGCCGCGCGTGACCACGCGGTCGGGAGGCAGACCGGTGAGGTCTTCGCCGCGATACAAAATCCGTCCTGCACTGGCCGGGTAGATCAGGCTCACAAGATTGAAGATCGTGGTTTTGCCCGCGCCGTTCGGGCCGATGATCGTATAGATCTCGCCCTCCTGGACGCTGAAACTCACGTCGTCCACTGCCGTGAGTCCACCGAATCGCTTGGTCAGTTGCTCAACGCGCAGCAGGTCCATCAGTGCACACGCTCCGACTTCTGATAGGCCTTCTGACGGCGGAACATGCCTGCCTTGTACAGCGGAAACAGCGAGAACCAGGTGCGTATCTTGACCCATCGGCCATACAGGCCAAGCGGCTCAAACAGAACGAAAAGAATCATGAGGGCGCCGAACACGGTTGACTTCAGCCCCGTCTGCTCAGCGATCGCCTGCGGCAGATAGTCTTTGGTGATCGCAATCAATTCGGGCAGCACGATCATGAAGATCGCACCGAACACCGCGCCGTGCAGAGACCCCATGCCGCCGATCACGATCATCATCAGAAATTCAATCGACAGGAACAGCGTGAACTGCTCCGGGCTGATGAAACGGATTTGATGCGCATACAGCGCGCCAGCCAGGCCTGTGATGCCCGCGGACAGCGCAAAGCTCAGCGTCTTGTAGCGGGCCAGGTTCACGCCCATGCTTTGAGCCGAGATTTCTGAATCGCGAATCGCGATAAACGCGCGCCCCGTGGGTGCGCGCAACAGGTTACGCACCGCCACCCCAACCAGAAGAATGCAGGCCAGGCAGACGTAGTAAAACGAGTGGGATCCGGTGATTGGCGCACCGGCCAGGTTAAGCGGCGGCACCATCAGCCCAGAGTTTCCCGCGGTGAGCGACTCCCAGCGCGCGAGCACCTCTTCAACGATAAATCCGAATGCGAGCGTGGCGATCGCCAGGTAGATGCCAGTCAGACGGAGCGCTGGCAACCCAATCACTATTCCGGCGGCTGCGGCCAGCAACATTGCCGCGGGTGCGCTCAGCAGGAACGGCCAGCCAGCAATCTGCAGCAGCGTTTCGGCATACGCGCCAATCGCCAGAAACGCCGCATGGCCCATCGAGATCTGACCGGTGAAGCCGCTGAGCAGCATCAGCCCGAAGCCGACAATGCCCCAGATGTAGATGAAGACCAGCTGCGCGCGCCAGTATTCCGGCACGACAAACGGCGCGGCAAGCAGCACGAGCAGAAGCACGCCGTACCAGCCGGCTTCGGTGCGGTCGCGGAACAACTGCAGGTCCTGCTCGTAACGGGTCTTGAAAACGAATCGCATCGTGGGCTCGCCTCAGACCTTCTTGCGCCGCATTTCGGCAAAAATGCCCGACGGGCGCACGACCAGCACAATCAGCACCACGATGTAGGCAGCGACATTCTTGAATCCCTCGGGCAGGTAAAAGCCCGCGAAGGCCTCCACCAGGCCAATGATCAGCCCACCCACAATTGCCCCAGGAATGCTGCCAAAACCACCCACCACCGCGGCCGGGAAGGCTTTCAGACCCACGAAACCCATGTTGGAGTGCACGAAGGTGACGGGAGCAAGCAGCACAGCGGCAAAGGCGGCAATTCCTGCCGAGAGTCCCCAGATCAGGGTATTGATGCGCCTGACCGGAATGCCCATGTAATAGGCCGCCAGCTGGTTCTGCGAGCTCGCCTGCATCGCGATGCCGATCCGGGTGCGGCTGAAAAACAGCCACAGCACCAGGCACAGCGCGGCAGTCAGCACGATGATCGCCAGGTCATCGGTGGAAATCACCAAGCTTCCCAGTTTTATCGTGCCGTCCGACCAGGGCGCTTTCAACGCATGCGTGTCGGTTCCCCAACCGGGCACCATCGTTGCAATGCCGCGGGCGACGAAGCCGATACCAATCGTGACCATGACGGCGGAGAAGGTGGGTTGTCCGATGATCGGCCGGAGCAGAAAACGATCGAACAGCGCCCCAACCGCAACCAGCACAATCAGCGCGAGCGCAACCGCCGCAGCAAACGGGAACTGCCACAGGCTGGCAAAAGTGAACGCTACAAAAGCGCCCAGCATCATCACATCGCCCTGGGCGAAGTTGACGACTTCGGTTGCCTTGTAGATCAACACAAAGCCGAGGGCGATCAGGGCGTAGATGCAGCCCATCGCGACGCCCCCGATCGCCAGTTGCAGAAACTCCATGTCTCCGGATCCCGCTACGGCTGCCGATTCAACGAACGGCGCCCCGCTGTGGTTTGGCATTCATCCGGCACCCACTGTGCCGGATCGAATGATCGGCGGCGAGTCTATCGAGGGGTCTGCCGGGCGTCAAAGATTCCCGTGCTCACTTCGGTGCTGCCAACCCCATGGAACGGGTGATCAGCTCTTTCATGATTTCGTTGGTGCCCCCGTAAATCCGTTGCACACGGGCATCGGCCCAGGCGCGCGCAATGGGGTACTCCCACATGAACCCGTAGCCGCCGTGCAGCTGAACGCACTCGTCAAGCACCTTGCCCTGCAGATCGCTACACCAGTATTTAGCCATTGACGCGGTGGCGGTATCGAGCTTTTCCTCAAGCAGCGCCTCGATGCAGCGGTCAACGAACACGCGGGCAATCTGAACCTCGGTCTGGAGCTCAGCCAGCCGGAAGCGCGTGTTCTGGAAGCTGGCAACGGTGGTGCCGAACACCTTTCGGTTCTTCACATAGTCAACGGTCCAGTCGATTGCAGCCTGCGCGCTTTCTACCGCCGCAATCGCAATCTGCATGCGCTCCCAGGGCAATTCCTGCATCAGATAGATGAATCCCTGGTTCTCCTTGCCAAGCAGCTGGGTCGCTGGCACCCGCAGGTCGTTGAAGAACAGCTCGGAGGTGTCCTGAGCCTTGAGACCGACTTTTTTCAGCCGCTGGCCCTTTTCAAAGCCGGGCATGCCGCGCTCGATTAAGAACAGGCTGGTGCCTTTCGCGCCCGCCGAAGGATCGGTTTTCGCCACCACCACCACCAGATCCGCATGCCAGCCATTGGTGATGAAGGTTTTGGAGCCGTTCAGAACGTAGTGATCGCCATCGCGCATCGCGGTCGTTCGAACCCCCTGAAGATCGGAGCCCGCGGCTGGTTCGCTCATTGCAATCGCGCCAATCATGTCGCCTGAGGCCATCCTGGGCAGATACCGGGATTTCTGCTCGTCGGTACCGTAGCGAACCAGGTAGGGCGCCACGATCTCGGAGTGCAGCACAAAGCCAAGGCCGGTTGCATTGACCCGGGCGATTTCCTCCATGACGATGACCGAATAAAGACGGTCAGCGCCCGGACCGCCCCATTCTTCGGCAACCGAGCTGCACAGCAGGCCATTGGCGCCAGCCTTTCGCCACACCTCGCGATCAACATAGCCCTGCTCTTCCCACGCAGAATGGAAGGGCGTCACCTCTTTTTCGAGAAAGCGGCGTACCGCGTCGCGAAAGATTGCGTGGTCTTCGTTGAACAGCTTTCGCTCCAGCATCAGAGACTCCGGGAACAAGGGTTGTAAGATTGAACCAATCAACGGGCCAGCATTGCGCCCGATCTGTCTGCTTACGTCAACCATGGAGCGCCGTCATGTCAGAAGCCTTTGTCTTCGACGCCATCCGTACGCCCCGCGGCCGCGGGAAGTCCACCGGGTCGCTGCATGAGGTGAAGCCGGTCAAGCTGCTGACTACTCTGATGCGCGAACTGCAGACCCGGCACGACCTCGATACCGGCATGGTAGAGGACGTGGTGCTGGGCTGCGTTTCCCCTGTTGGCGACCAGGGCTCGGTCATCCCCAAAACCGCGGCACTCGCCGCCGGCTGGGATCTGCGCGTCTCGGGCGTTCAGATCAACCGCTTCTGCGCCTCCGGCCTGGAGGCCGTGAACCTGGCCGCGCAGAAAGTGCGCTCTGGCTGGGAGGACCTGATCGTCGCGGGCGGGGTTGAGTCAATGTCGCGGGTACCGATGGGCAGCGACGGCGGCGCCTGGATGATGGATCCGGAAACCAACCTCGATACCGCGTTCATGCCGCAGGGCATTGGCGCCGACCTGATCGCCACGCTCGATGACTGGTCGCGTGAGCAGGTGGACGCCTGGGGGGTTCGGTCACACCGGCTGGCTGCCGCCGCCCGCGCTGAGGGCCGCTTCAAGCGCTCGATCGTCCCGGTACGCGATGAGATCGGGTTAACGGTGCTTGATCATGATGAAACGATTCGACCCGATGCGTCGCTCGAGGCGATGGCGCAGCTCAAGCCGTCATTCGAGAAAATCGGCGAGATGGGGTTCGATACCGTTGCGCTCCGAAAATATCCGCAGGTCGAACGAATCCGCCATGTTCATCATGCCGGCAATTCATCCGGAATCGTCGATGGCGCGGCACTGGTTTTGATCGGCAATGAAGGCGCCGCCAAGTCGCTGGGCCTCGCGCCACGCGCACGCATCATCGCCACGGCCCTCACCGGCACCGACCCCACCATCATGCTCACCGGACCGATGCCGGCCACCCGGAAGGCTCTGGCCAAAGCGGGCCTTACCATTGATGACATCGATCTGTTCGAGGTCAACGAGGCATTTGCTGCGGTACCGCTTCGGTACATGCAGGAGCTCGGGGTTCCCGAAGAAAAAATCAACGTCAACGGCGGCTCGATCGCGATGGGACACCCACTTGGCGCAACAGGTGCCATGCTGCTCGGCACGCTCATCGATGAGCTCGAGCGCCGATCCCTGCGCCGCGGGCTGATCACACTATGTGTCGGTGGCGGCATGGGAATCGCCACCATCGTCGAGCGCGTCTAAGCCACCTGCCGCCTGACGCGGCCTATCGGCCGCCGGCGCACGCCACCGGTCCATCGGTCGGAATCGCGGTAACACCGGGGCTCGCCGCCCCTAACATCAGCAGCCGTTTTTCTGCTGAGTTCGTGTGCGATGTCCAACGACAGGGTTCTGAGCCCCCGGTTTGCCGACCGCCGACAGTCAGGCCGCAGGCGTGACTCAGATCTTCCTGATGCGGGCCCGCTTGGGATGTTCTCAGCGAGCGCGAATGGGCAATTGCTGCGGTTTGATCCCGTCTTCGCGCAATTGCTGAGCCTGCCGCTGCGGCCCGTGCCAGCGCGACCTCTCACGATTCGTCGTCTGTTTGGGACGGCCGCCAGCAGCGCTGTTTCGCGGGCCCTGATCGAAGGTTTCTCGTCCGCCGACTGCGACCTATCGGGCCACCGGGTGCTGCTGATTCGTGTTCGTCGGAGCGCTGATGGCGTTCTGGGGTGGATCGAAGACGTGAGCGCGATCCGGCGTAGCGCGTCGCAGCTGCACTTTGCCGCCTGGCACGACCCGCTCACCGGGCTGCTCAATCGCCGCGCGCTTCACGTTCATCTGGCGGAACTGATTGCGCACAGCACGGGGCGCAGCGGTAGCCTCGTCTACCTTGACCTTGACGGATTCAAACAGATCAACGACGTGTTCGGACACGCGGCCGGAGATTCCGTCCTGCGGCAGTTTGCGACGCGTATGCGCCTGGCGCTGGCGCCCGGCCAGATTGCCGCCCGACTCGGCGGCGATGAGTTCGTCATTGTTTTCCCGGGGTGGAGCGTGGGCGAGTCGAAGGGCTGGATCAGCCGTTTCAGGCAGACGATCGCAATCCAGCCATTTACGCACTTTGACCACGAGTTTTCGCTCAGCTTCAGCGCAGGCCATACGCGACTAGCGCCGGCGCTGACACCGGAAGCCGCGCTTGAGGCAGCCGATGGCGACTGCGCGCAACAGAAAGCGGGCGCGAACCCGATTGCGCCTGCTGATGCAGGTCGCCGTTCGATCGGCACGTTCGACCTCGATACCGCACTCAGCCATGGGCTCGACCTGCGACGCGCCACGCTTGAATCCGGCCCGCTGGGGATTCGCGTGCAACCCATCTTCGAAGCAGGCCCGATGCTGCAACAGGTGGGGGAGGAGTGGCTGCTGAGATTACGCGATGCAACGGGTCGCGTTCTTCTGCCCGCCGACTTTCTGCCCGCGGCAAGGCGGCGTGGCATGGCTGCCAAGATCGACCTGTGGGTGATTCGGCAGGCGCTGCGACAGCTCAAGCCGCGCAGCGCGTTTCCTGCGCCAACTGAGTTTTGCCTGGTCAAGCTCAGCGCAGAGTCGCTGCATGATCATCGATTCCAGCGTGAAACCCTTGATCTGCTGCAGGCGCATCCTGGCGCCGCCTGCAGGCTTCGCATCGAGTTGAACGGCCGCTACGCACTCAGGCTTTCACGCCGCATTTTGGACTTTGTCGACCAGCTTCAGCAATGTGGGTCGCGGGTCGTGCTGACCGGGTGGATGGCATTGCCTGTGTGGATGCCCGATGTGGTCGGCTTGCGGCCCGCTGCGATGAAACTTGACGTATCAACGCTTGCGTCAGGACCGCATCGCGCCGAGAGCCTGCGCTGCATTCAGACATTGGTTGATGCCTGCCGAGACCTGCAGATCGAAACCTGTGCGGCCCGGGTGGAGTCTCAGGAAGTGCTGGCGCTTGCTCGCGAGACCGGATTCGATCAGGTGCAGGGCTATCTGTTTGGCAGACCCGAGTCGCTTCAGGCGGGCAGCGCCGAACAGGAACAGGCCGCTTCGAGCTGAAGGCGGGTTCTGCCAAAGCTTTGCGCTTGCCCGCGCCACGGTCTTCGGGGTTTATCATCAGAAGTTGATCATTGCCCAGCCCCCCAGGCGCCGGCCGACCTGACCCCCTTTCATACGACTGACATCATGTCCAGCATCCTCTTCGAATATGGCTCCGACCGCATCGTTACCCTGATCCTCGACGCCCCAGGGCAGGCGGTCAACATGATGAGCACAGCATTCATGGCTGAGCTCGCCGACGCCGTCGCCAAATTGGAAAGCGAACGCGACACGCTCGCCGGTGTCATCCTCACCTCAGCAAAGAGCACTTTCTTCGCGGGGGGCGACCTTCATGCCCTCGCCTCGGTGCAACCCGAAGATGGCCCGGCGTTCTATGAGTCCATCCAAGCCCTGAAGTCCACTTTCAGAAGGCTGGAAAATCTCGGACGACCTGTGGTTGCTGCAATCGGCGGCAGTGCGCTCGGCGGCGGAATGGAACTCGCGCTCGCCTGCCACTATCGGGTCTGCGTCGACGATCCACGTATTCAGCTGGGCTTTCCCGAAGTCACATTGGGGCTGTTGCCTGGCGCAGGTGGCGTCACGAAAACGGTCAGGCTCGTGGGATTGCAGGCCGCACTGCCCATCTTGAGCGAGGGCAGGCGCTACAAGCCATCGGAGGCGCTGGCCGCTGGCCTGATTCACGCAACCGTACCGGGTGCCGACCAACTACTGCCCGCCGCACGCGCCTGGATTGCACCCAACCCCTCCGCGCGACAGCCCTGGGATGATCCCAAGTGGCGGATTCCTGGCGGCACACCCGCCAGCCCCGCCATCGCGTCGGTTCTACCCATCGCGCCGGCGATGCTGCAACAGAAAACGCAGGGCAACTATCCGGCACCTGGCGCCATCATGGCCTGTGCGGTTGAGGGCGCGCAGGTTGATTTCGACACTGCGATGCGCATCGAGTCGCGCTGGCTTGCACGGCTTGCCACCGGGCAGGTCACTAAGAACATGATCGGTACGCTGTTCTTTCAGATGAACGAGGTCAAGGCTGGCGCAAGCCGCCCAAGCGGTCCGCCCCGCTGGAAACCCTCCCGAGTGGGTGTGCTGGGAGCCGGCATGATGGGGGCGGGCATTGCCTGGGCCTGCGCCAATCGCGGGATTGCCTGCGTGCTGAAAGATGTCACGATGGAGAAGGCGCAGGCAGGTCGTGAGGTAAGCGCGCGTCTGCTCGCCCGACGGGTGGAGAAGGGCCGGATGACCGCCGCGGAAGCCGACGCAGTGTTGGCTCGGATCACACCCACTGCAACCGTCAGCGATCTCGCACGTTGTGACCTGGTGATTGAAGCCGTGTTCGAGAACCGCGAGCTTAAGGCGCAGGTAACACGGGAGGCCGAGGCGGTGCTCGGGCCTGATGCGATCTTTGCCTCGAACACCTCCACGCTGCCCATCTCGGGGCTTGCCCGCGCAAGCAGCCGGCCCGACCGATTCATCGGTCTGCATTTCTTTTCGCCGGTTGATCGGATGGAACTGGTGGAAATCATCAAAGGCGACAAAACCTCGGCGGAAACGCTCGCGCAGGCGTTTGATTTCGTGCAGGCCATTGGTAAAACGCCGATCGTGGTGAATGACTCTCGAGGTTTCTACACCAGCCGGGTGTTCGGCAGCTTCGTGAACGAAGGCCTCGCGCTGCTCGGCGAAGGCGTACCACCGGCCGTCATCGAAAACATCGCTGTTCAGGCGGGCATGCCAGTGGGTCCGCTCGCAGTGCTCGATGAGGTCTCACTAAAGCTGGCCGACGATGTGCTGCATCAGGAGCTGGCGGATCTCGAGCGTGAGGCTGCGGGGCATTCGCATGATCATGATCACCAGCATGGCCCTGACTGCGGACATGACCATGATCATGATCACAGCCATGCGCATGGCCATGGTCACGATCACGGGCATGGACATTCACATGACCACGGGCACTCGCACGACCATTCGCATCATCACGCCCACGAGCATGCGCACACCCATGATCATGCGCACGCCCACGATCATGCGCACGCACACGATCACGCACACGATCACGCCCACGATCACGCCCACGATCACGCACACTCACACGATCACGGTCACGCCCACGATCACGACCACGGGCACAGCCACGACCACTCGCCCCTCCCGGCGCAGGCAAAGCCTGCTGCCGCAAGCGCCGCGCCCAAAACGGTCGTCCGCGTGCAACGGCATGTTCATCGCGTCAAATCGCGCCGCATGCCCGAATCGGCTGTGTACGTGCTCGAGAAAATGTCGCACGGATACAAGCGACTGGGCCGAGCCTGGGGCGCAGGCTTTTATGACTATCCCGCCGATGGACCGAAAACGCTCTGGAGCGGGCTCAGCGTTTTTGCCCGCGGCGCCAAGCGTCAACCGTCTCTCGACGATATTCGCGACCGACTGCTCACGATCCAGGCACTCGAAACCCTGCGTTGTATCGATGAAGGCGTGCTCGAGTCCGTACGCGATGCCAATATCGGATCGATACTCGGCTGGGGCTTCCCGGCATGGACGGGCGGAGCCATCCAGTACATCAATCATGTGGGATTGCAACGCTTCACCGAGCGAGCCGCGGCACTGGCCGCGCAATACGGCGAGCGGTTCCAACCGCCCGAGTCCTTGCTCGCTCGCGCCCGCGAAGGCAAACCATTCTAAGCAGCGCAATCGACCTGCCCGCTGAGGAAAAGCCGTCATGGTGAGACCCGTGCAGTATCTTCACGAGTGGCGTGAACCGGCGCCACTCCGGCCTGCAGCTACGATTCTGTTACTGCGCGATGGCGTCAACGGGCTGGAAGTGCTGATGACCCGTCGGTCTGAGAAGGCCAGTTTTGCGCCGGGGGCCTACGTATTTCCTGGCGGCGCGCTTGATGCCGCTGATCAATCCCCGCAGGCCCGGGCCGCAAGTCGCTATCGAACCGACCAACATGATGAAGTCCTGAGCTACACCACTGCGGCGGTCCGCGAGGCCTTCGAAGAGCTTGGCGTGCTGCTGGCCAACCAAGCCGACGGAGAGCCTGTTGCCGCATCGGCCTTGCACTCGCTCAATCGCACCCATGATGGCGACCTGATTGCGCAGCTTGGCAGCCGCGGCTGGACCCTGGCGCTGGACCGGGTCTGGTGGTTCAGCCACTGGATCGCCGATCGCGATCTTCCGAGGCGCTTTGATGCCCGATTTTTCATCGCCCGCATGCCTTCGGACCAGCAGCCATCGGCTGACGGGCATGAGCAGTTCGAACCCACCTGGGTGATTCCCGCGCATGCGCTGGAACAGCACGAGCGCGGCAAGTTCGAGATGATTTTCCCCACCATCCGGACGCTGCGCCAGCTGTCACGGTTCAGCACGGCGGCCCAGGCGATCGACCACTGCCGTAACCAGGCAAGCGTCTGGACCAGCTCGCCGCGCGCGGGGCTGCTGGGTGGCCGCATTGAACGCTTCTGCGAAGACGAGCCGCCCTACGGCGAGCTGGAACTGGTCGTGCCCGACGGCCGGCCGCTGCACAGCCTTGATTGGCAGCACGAACAGCCCGTGCAGCTCCTGAAGAACCTGTGGCGGCTTACCGCACCCAACCCGGGCAGAATGACGGGCCCTGGCACCAACTGCTACATCATCGGGGGACCGGATGAATATCTGGTCGTCGACCCTGGTCCAGAAGACTTTGCGCACGTTGCGCGAATTCATGCATTCGTCGGGAACAAACTCAAGGCGATCTTCTGCACCCACGCGCACCAGGATCACGTGCCCGGCGCAGCCGTGCTGCAGTCACTCACCGGCGCCCCGACGTTCGGACGACCCACCGGACCAGACTTCGCCCCCGAATGGAAATGGGTTCCAGACCGCACGCTCCATGACGGGGACCGCATCACGGTGGGCAACACCACCGTTCGCGCAATCCACACACCCGGGCATACCGAGCATCACCTCTGTCTGCTGATGGAAGAGGACGAATTGCTGCTGACGGGCGATCACATTCTCAACGGCTCAACCACGGTGATCACGCCGCCTGATGGCAACATGCGCGACTACCTGGCATCGCTTGAACGCTTGAGAGGGGAACGATTCGATACGATTCTGCCGGCGCACGGCCACGTACTGGGCCGTGCCAAGCTCGAGATTGACCGTCTGGTTGCACATCGCCTGAAGCGCGAGAGCAAGGTGTTCGGGGCGCTGCACGCGCGCCCTCGAGGATCGCTCGATGACCTGGTGGAAGTTGCCTACGACGACACGCCCAAAGTGTTGTGGGGCGCCGCAAAGCGTTCGTTACTTGCGCACCTGCTCAAACTGCGAGAGGACGGCCGCGCCGAGCAGAGCGACGACGGCCGTTGGTATCCGCGCGATTGACGAACCGCGCGGGCCTCGTCAACCAGCAGGCTGCTGCGGCGCTGCAGCGGCAGCCGCATCATCAGCGGCGGCAGCCTTCATTGACAGACGCAGGCGGCCTTTGTCATCGGCTTCAATCACCTTGACGCGAACCACCTGACCTTCCTTCACGTAGTCCGACACCTGGTTCACCCGCTCGTTGGCAATCTGCGATACATGCAGCAGCCCGTCGCGACCCGGCATCACCTGAACGATGGCGCCGAAGTCGAGAATCTTGAGTACGGTGCCTTCATAGATGCGACCGATCTCGACCTCTGCGGTGAGGTCTTCGATCATCTTGCGCGCGCGTGCTGCCGCCGCACCGTCGACCGCTGCGATGGTAATGGCACCGTCGTCCTGAATGTCGATCTGAGTGCCGGTGGTTTCAGTGATCTGGCGGATGGTGGCGCCCCCTTTGCCGATCACGTCACGGATCCGCTCAGGGTTGATTTTCATGGTGTACATGCGCGGCGCGAAGTCGGAGAGCTCGGTGCGCGCTCCCCCCATCGACTCACGCATCTTGCCCAGAATATGCAGCCGGCCTTCACGTGCCTGTGCCAGCGCCACCTGCATGATTTCGCGGGTGATGCCCTGAATCTTGATGTCCATCTGCAGCGCGGTGACCCCGGTTTCGGTACCCGCCACCTTGAAGTCCATGTCGCCCAGGTGATCTTCGTCGCCGAGGATGTCGGTGAGCACTGCGAACCGACCACCTTCCTTGATGAGGCCCATGGCAACACCCGCCACGTGTGCCTTGATGGGTACGCCTGCGTCCATCAGCGCCAGGCAGCCACCGCACACCGATGCCATCGAGGATGAACCGTTCGATTCCGTGATCTCTGACACCACACGAAGCGAGTAGGCGAACTCAGCGGCTGAGGGCAGCAGGGGGCGAATGGCGCGCTTGGCCAGGTTGCCGTGACCAATCTCGCGGCGCTTCGGTGAGCCCATGCGGCCGGTTTCGCCAGTGGCAAAGGGCGGCATGTTGTAGTTGAACATGAACCGCTCGCGATACTCGCCGGTAATTGCGTCGATGATCTGTTCATCGCGCGACGTTCCCAGTGTGGCGGCCACCAGCGCCTGGGTTTCCCCGCGGGTGAAAAGCGCTGATCCGTGGACCCGCGGCAGAACGCTGGTGCGGATCGCGATGGGACGCACGGTGCGCGTGTCACGACCGTCAATACGTGGCTGACCCGACAGAATCTGACCGCGAACGATTTTCGACTCGAGATCAAACAGGATGTTGGAGACTGTGTTCGCGTCTGGCGAAGCCGCACCGCCCGCCGCAGCCTGTTCGGCAAGCGCTCCAGCCACCTTGCTGCTGACTTCACGAAGCTGCGTGGTGCGCTGCTGTTTGTTGCGAACCTGGTAGGCCGCGCGCAGATCGGCTTCCACCAGCTCGGTGATACGGGCAACCAGCGCCTGATCGCGCTCGGGCGCTTTCCAGTCCCACTCGGGCTTGCCGGCCATCTCAACAAGTTCGTTGATGGCATCAATGACGGTTTGCATCTGCTCGTGGCCGTACACGACCGCGCCGAGCATGACATCTTCGGGCAGTTCATGCGCTTCGGACTCGACCATCAGCACGGCAGCGTCTGTGCCTGCAACCACCAGATCAAGCTTGGAGCGCGCCATATCGGCGGCACTGGGGTTGAGGCGGTATTGCCCATCGATCCAGCCCACCCGGGCGGCACCAATCGGGCCATTGAACGGAATGCCCGAAATTGCGAGAGCAGCCGAAGCCCCGATCATGGCGGGGATGTCGCTATCAACTTCGGGGTTCTGGGACAGAACCTGCAGGGCAACCTGAACCTCGTTGTAAAAGCCGTCGGGAAAAAGCGGGCGCAACGGACGGTCCGTAAGACGCGCGACCAGTGTTTCGCGCTCGGTGGGACGGCCTTCCCGCTTGAAGAAACCCCCGGGGATTCGACCCGCGGCGTAAAACTTCTCGATGTAATCAACGGTGAGCGGGAAAAAATCCTGGCCGGGTTTGGCGCTGCGCGCCGCCACCACCGTGGCCAGCACGACGGTGTCGTCCACGTTGACCACCACCGCGCCAGTAGCCTGACGAGCGATCTCGCCGGTTTCGATGGTGACGGTGTTGCCCCCCCATTGGAAGGTCTTCTTAGCGATTTCAAACACTCTGTTTTCCTTGTCTGTCGCGACGCCGGGGGCGCCGCAGAAACGAAAAACCCGCAAGGATCACTTGCGGGTTTTGGCGGGCATCAGCCGCGCAGGCCGAGTCGGCCGATCAAGGCCTTGTACGACTCCGGGCTCTTGCCCTTCAGGTAATCGAGCAACTTGCGGCGGCGGCTGACCATGCGAAGCAGTCCCCGGCGCGAATGATGGTCTTTCGTGTGCGCCTTGAAGTGCTCGGTAAGCTCGTTGATGCGGGCGGTGAGAAGCGCGACCTGAACTTCGGGCGAACCGGTATCCGCCTTGGCGCGTTGAAAGTCGGAAACGATCTTTGCTTTGTCGATGTTGGCAACTGCCATGGTCAAACCCCAATAAAAGCGCTCTGGCTTCAAGCGCATGCGCGACGAGCGCGCGACTTGCGGACACCGCTGGGTGCGGGCCGTGCGTTAACAACAACCCCCAATTTTATACGAAGCGCCCTGCCGGCGCCAACGACGGTTAGCGGTAGCCGGGCAAATCCCGGTCGAGCACCCGCATCATCGCCTCGAAAAACAACCGGTCGCGGTCCGCGCTCGAGTGCGTCTCGAGCTCGGCTGGCGCCAGCACCTTGGCCACGATGGCCGGATCAATTTCCTGAATTTCACGACCGGTTGCCATGGCGAGCATTTGGGTACGGCAAGCACGTTCGAGCTTGTAAAGCCGCCGATACGCCTGCGCAACTGTCTTGCCGGTGGTGATCACCCCGTGATTTTTCATGAACACGATCGGTTTATTGCCCGCGATCCGCGCGAGCCGCTCCCCCTCGGAGGGCTGATCGGCCGTGCCGTCGTAGTGATCGTCGTACGCGACATCTTTCGCCAGAAACACCGCGGTTTGAGTGGCGTTCAGCAGCCGATTGTCTTTCAGCATGTTGAGTGCCACGGCCCAGGGCTGGTGGGTATGCAGTACCACCTCGGCACCCGTGAGCCGATGAAACGCCGCGTGAATACACCAGGCTGACAGTTCCACCTCGCCTTCGCCCGCCACGGTGTGCCCCTGATCGTCAAACATGATCAGGTCATCGGCGCGCGCCTCGGACCAGTGGTAGCCAAAGGGCAGGATCAGATATCGCCCGTCCTGTCCGGGCACCCGGGCAGTAAAGTGATTGTCGATCCCTTCATCCAGTTCATGCAGCACCGCCATCCGCATCGCGGCGGCAAGCTGCACCTTCAGTTCGCGTAGCGCGGCGCTTTCGCGCGTGGATTCAGCCTGCTTGAGTTGGGTGACGCTCATGGATCATCTCCCTGACGATCGCGTACGAACGGTGAGCGCAGCCGCCAGGCGGCGCCTGGCGAACATACGCTGGTTTAAACACCTAGCTGCGGATTGACCCGCTGCACATTACTGTGCAGCTTGTTGAGGGCGTTCAGATAGGCCTTGGCCGACGCAACAATGATGTCGGGATCGGCGCCAACGCCATTGACGATGCGCCCACCCCGAGAGAGCCTGACCGTGACCTCGCCCTGCGACTCGGTGCCGGTGGTGATGGCGTTGACCGAATAGAGCAGCAACTCGGCCCCCGATTCAACCTGCGACTCAATCGCCTTCAGCGTTGCATCAACCGGGCCGTTGCCATCGGCACGGCTTCGTGCCTCGCGACCTGCGACGGACAGCGTGATTTCAGCGTGGGGACGTTCGCCGGTTTCCGACCCCTGCGCGAGCGACACCAGCTTGAAGTGTTCGCTCTCGGGGGTGACGGATTCGTCGGAAAACAGCGCCTGGATATCTTCATCAAAGATGTCGGACTTGCGGTCGGCGAGATCCTTGAACCGCGAAAACGCCGCATTCAACTCGGTTTCCGATTCAACCGGAATACCCAGTTCCTGGACCCGCTGCTTGAACGCATTTCGGCCAGACAGCTTACCGAGCACGATTCGGTTGGTGCTCCAGCCCACGTCTTCGGCACGCATGATTTCGTACGTGTCCCGATGCTTGAGCACACCGTCCTGATGAATGCCCGAGGCGTGCGCGAAGGCATTCGCGCCAACAACGGCCTTGTTAGGCTGCACCGGAAAACCGGTAATGCCCGAGACCAGTTTCGACGCGGGAACAATTTGAGATGCGTCAATGCCGACATCCAGCCCGAAATAGTCGCACCGGGTCTTGACGGCCATGACAATCTCTTCGAGCGACGTGTTGCCCGCACGTTCGCCCAGCCCGTTCACGGTGCACTCCACCTGACGCGCACCACCGATCGTGACGCCGGCCAGCGAGTTGGCCACCGCCATGCCAAGATCGTTGTGGCAATGCACCGACCAGACAGCCTTGTCCGAATTCGGGATACGTTCACGCAGCGTGCGAACAAGTTGACCGAACAGTTCGGGCACCGCATACCCCACCGTATCGGCAATGTTGATGGTGGAGGCGCCCTCGCGGATCACGTCTTCCAGCACCCGGCACAGGAAATCCAGATCCGAACGGCTGCCGTCTTCGGGCGAGAACTCAACGTTGTCGGTGAACTTGCGTGCGAACCGAACCGCAAGACGAGCCTGCTCATGCACCTGCTCGGGCGTCATCCGGAGCTTTTTCTCCATATGCAGCGCCGATGTCGCGATGAACGTGTGAATACGCGCCGACTTGGCCCCGCTCAGGGCCTCGGCCGCACGAGAAATATCGCGGTCGTTGGCGCGTGACAGCGAGCAGACGGTGGAATCGCGAATGGTGTTCGCAATGGCTCTGACCGCCTCGAAATCGCCGTTGGATGAGGCAGCAAACCCTGCCTCGATCACATCGACCCGCAGCTTCTCAAGCTGACGGGCAATCCGCAGCTTCTCCTCCTTGGTCATGGACGCGCCGGGACTCTGCTCGCCATCGCGCAAGGTGGTGTCGAAGATGATCAGCTTTTCGGCCATTTTGGATGCTCCTGGGTCTGCCCCCGCTGGTCCGGGGGGCTTGCACTTTAAATTGTGGGGGGAGGTTTTTTTAGCGCGCGAGGCGCAGTAGCAGACGCAGCGGCTCGCCGACGAGGCGTAGCGATGCGAGGCGGCCATCGCGGCGGGCGATGACGCTGGATGACACAGCTGGGGCTTGTGCGCGCAACATGTGTTCGACTATACGGGCAACACGGGGCGGCATGCAAGCTGCGCCAGCGCTGACGTTGCGCGAACCCCGCAAGTCGGCGCCCCATGTTCCCGGTTAAGCTTAAGGGTCGTTGGCAGCGCCGTGGATGGCCGGAGCGGGTCCGGTGCAGCGTGTGCTGGCCAACACCCTTACGCCTTGGGAACCCAGCCATGAAGCTTCTCGTTCTGCATGGATTGAACCTCAACATGTTCGGTAAGCGCGACCCCGCGCAATACGGAACCACCACGCTTGCCGAGATCGACGATGCGATCGCCCGGCTGGCTGCCGACCTGGGTGCTTCGGCTCAGTGCTTTCAGACCAACTTCGAGGGCGCGATGGTCGAACGCATTCATCAGGCAGTCAGCGACGGCACCGACGCTGTGGTCATCAATGCGGGCGCCTGGACTCACTACAGCTATGGCATTCGCGACGCGCTCGCGATTCTCAGCTGCCCGATCGTGGAAGTGCACATGTCGAACGTGCATGCGCGAGAGCCGTTTCGCCATACCTCCGTTTTCTCATCCATCGTGCGTGGACAGATCTGCGGCTTCGGAGTCGACAGCTATCTGCTGGGCGTGCGCGCGGCGGCGTCAGCCGTTCAGCAAAATCGATCAGCTTGAGTGACGCACAGGCTTATTTTCGAAACGTTGCGTTCTTCAAGGCTTGAGCGGTGCCTCGCAGGCGCCCCGTTCGCTGCGCCGCAGGCAGCTGCACACCAGACTGAAGCGCTTCACATCGTCTTTGCGAAGCGGTCGGGCACCGCTGCGTCTCGATTGATTCGAGGGCACCCAAACGGCCGGCTCAAGGCCGAGCACCAGCTTGCCGCGTTCGCGATGATCGATCTGCACGCTTGCACAATGCACGGGCACCGATAAGCCGTTGCGGATCTCGAACACCATTCGCTCGGGCGCTCCCTCGACCCACCCCGCGCGGATGTCCAGCCGACTGAACTCCGAGGCCTGAAGCGGAAAGCTCTTCAGGTCGGGATCGAGCCCGATCAGTCCATAACCCTGAACGGGCCTGGCGAACAAGGCCAATGCGGCGACCAGCGGCGCAAGTGTCCGCCGGGTGGCCGCCCGACCGCTCAGGCCGCGGGGTGCAGCGCCTCCCATACCCGTGCCGGCGTGAAGGGCGTATCCATGGCGTCAATGCCGTGACGGCGCAGCGCATTCATCATGGCGTTGGTCAGCGCCGGGATGGAACCCGTGCAGCCGGCTTCGCCTACCCCTTTTGCGCCGACCCGATTCAGATCGGTACGCGCAGCGATCTGCTCGGCTTCGACCGCCGGAATACAGCCAGCTTTGGGCAAGGCGTAGTCCATGAGCGAGCCGGTGCTGAGCTGGCCGCGATCGTCGTAAATCGCATGCTCACAGAACACCTGGCCCCATCCCTGAACGACGCCGCCCTGCAGCTGGCCGATGACCAGTTGTGGGGATATGACCCGACCCAGATCATCCACGGCGATGTACCGCACCACATCGGTGATGCCTGTTGCCGGATCGATTTCAATTTCGGCCACGTGGGTGCCATTGGGAAACGTTGACCCCGACTGCGCTTTGCCTTCCGCGGCCAGACGCGCGCGCTGCGACGGATCGAGCTTGGGAATCCAGGTGGCCAGTTCAGGCGCGCCGTCAGGTGCTCCGCCCAACTCGAGCCAAAGCGCCTGAGCCTGTTCGCGAATGCGCGCACAGAGCTCAACGATGGCGCTGCCAGCACCATACAGCGTGCGCGAACCGCCTGTGCCGTTGCCCATCAGCGCGCGGCCGTGATGCCCGGCCGCATAACGAACGCGTTCCGCGGGCAGCCCCAGTTCCTGTTCGACGATGGTCGCAAAGGAGGTTTCGTGACCCTGACCTGACGCACCCGTGACGCCATAGATCGTGAGCTGGCCCTGCTCGTCAAAGTCGCCCTGTACCGTATCGGCAGGCACCGCCCCGGCTCCCGACGCTTCGAGATAGCACGCAAGCCCGATGCCGCGCAGCTTGCCGCGCTGGGCTGCGGCCTCGCGGCGTGCCTTAAAACCCGCCCAATCGGACAGATCCAGCGCGCGGTCCAGCGTGCGATGGAATTCGCATAGATCGTACAGCGTGCCATTGGCCGTTTTGTAGGGAAATGCCTCGGGCGGGATGAAGTTGCGGCGGCGCAGTTCGACGGGATCAAATCCGTGTTCGTAGGCTGCATGGTCAAGCAGGGTTTCAATCGCGAACGCGATATCGGGCCGGCCTGCACCGCGGTACGCGGCCATCGGTACTGCATTGGTGTAGACCAGCTTCGAATTCATGTAGAGCGCAGGAATCCGATAGGAGCCACCCATGGTGACCGACAGGTTGCGCGCGCCAATCAGTGAGCTGGGACCAACGCTAAAAGCGCCCAGGTCGATCGTGTCGTCAAAACGCAAGGCAAGAATCTGCCCGTCCCGATCCAGCGCGATCGACCCCTCGAGCGTCAGCGCACGCCCGTGATAGTCACTGACAAAAATCTCCGACCGCGTGCCAGTCCAGCCTACCGGACACCCGAGATGGCGGGCAGCCAGCATCACCAGCACATGCTCGCTATAGGGATTCGAGCGCAGACCAAAGGAGCCGCCCACATCGTAGGTAAGCACCTCAATCTGCTCGGTCGGAATGCCGCTTGCCTGAGACACCGACTTCAGCATGCCGGTGACGCCCTGCGAAGGCGTAAACAGCCTGGTTCGTCCACTGGCCGAATCGTGTGTCGCAATGACGGCGCGAGGCTCCATTGGAAAGCCGACCAGCCGCTGGCTTTGCACCCGATGACGGCTGGTGAACGGCGCGCGCGCGAAGGCATCCGTCACGGCCTTTTCATCGCCCGACTCGAAGTGAAGCGATACATTGCCGGGCACGTTGGCGTGCAGTTGCGGTGCGCCAGAGGCCAGCGCCTGCTCAGGGGTCACGGCCGCGTCGAGTTCTTCATATTCAATGTCGGCAAGATCGGCAGCGTCCTGGGCCTGAGCGGCCGACTCGGCGATCACCATCGCCACCGGTTGTCCCACGAACAGAACCTGATCGCGCGCCAGTACCGGCATGGTGGCCACTTGCTGGGTGGTACCGCCCCGGCCAGGAAAAGTAAAGCTGTTGGGCAGACTGCCACCCCCCTGCTGCGCCACCTCATCCGCCGTCATGACCCAGCGCACGCCAGTTGCGGCGCGAACCGCGGACAGATCGATGCGAACGATCTTCGCCCGAGCATGGGGCGACCGGATCACATATCCGTGCAGCATCTGATCGGGGCGCAAGTCGTCGGTGAAAGCACCCGTGCCGGTGATGAGCCGATGGTCTTCGCGCCTGGCGTACCGGATGCCTGGCAACCCGATTTCGGCAGCGGGCACGGCGCTCATGCGGGGCTCCCGGCCATCGCCTGTGCGGCCTGCCGAACCGCTGAAATGATGTTCGCGTAACCCGTGCAGCGGCAAAGATTGCCGGCGAGGCCTTCGATGATCTGCTCGTCGGTGGGGTTCGGATAGCGTGACAGCAGGGAGGTCACTGACATGATCATGCCTGGGGTGCAGAAACCGCACTGCAGCGCATGGCACTCGGTGAACGCGACCTGCACCGGATGCAGTGCGTTGCCACCCAGACCCTCGATGGTGGTGATCTTGCTGCCGTCGGCCTGGCCTGCGAGCATCGTGCACGATTTGACGCCCTGCCCGTCGACCAGCACGGTGCAGCATCCGCATTGGCTGGTATCGCAGCCGACATGCGTACCGGTGAGCCCGAGATGCTCGCGAAGCACCTCAACCAATAACGTGCGCCCTTCGACCTCGAGGCTTTTCGCCTGGCCGTTGACTTCAATGGAGATCTTCATTCAGGTTCCAGAAAACAGGGGTTGCTCAGGCGAGTTCGCGCAGCGCCTGCTCGCACATCACCTTGGCCAGATGGGCCCGGTAGCGCGCTGGCGCATGGATATCTTCAAGCAGATCGGGATGTTCGAGCGTGGGCACCGACGCGCTATCGGACCAGGCCTGCTCGGCCACGGTCCACCGAAACACGCCGCCGCCCGCGCCCGTCACCGTGATCCGCCGACCGGCTGCACCGAGGTCGGCTGCAAACACACCCGCCATGGCATACCCCGAGGCCGGATGCTTGAACTTTGCATAGGCGCTGCGCTGCGGCAGCTTGAAGCGTATGCCGGTGATCAGTTCGCCCGGCTCCAGGGCGGTCATGAAAAATCCCTGGAAAAAATCAGCGGCCGCCAGCTCGCGCCGGTTTGTCACAACCGTGGCGTCGAGCGCAAGCACCGCCGCGGGGTAGTCGGCGGCCGGATCATTGTTGGCAACCGAACCGCCGATCGTGCCACGCGCACGCACCTGCGGATCTCCGATCAGGCTTGCCAGGCGGGCAAGCCCAGGAGCAACCCGAGCCACCTCGGCTGAATCAGCGACCTGCTGGTGACGCGTGGCAGCACCGATCCACAGATGGTCGGCGCGCACCGCGATGCCCTGGAGATCGGGGAGACGGCCAATATCGACCAGCCGCGAGACCTGGTTGAGCCGGTGCTTGAGCGAAGGGATCAGCGTCATGCCACCCGCGAGCGGACGCGCATCACCATCGTCAGAGAGCGTGCGAACCGCCTCGGTCAGGCTGGCCGCACGCTGGTAATCAAATGCATGCATCGGAGTCGTGCCGGGAAGTGTCTGAGGGTTGAAAGTGTATTCCCTCGAGCGCGATCGCGCTCCGAAAGGCCCCGCCGGGCGGCACGGGCACGGGCTATGCGCAGGTGTCACGCCCTGCGGTCCAAAGAATCGGTCCAGCAATTGAACCCCCTGGCATTGTCTGAAATGCTGACAGCCAGGCCCACACTGGACAAACAGAAGGAGCGCGTCATGAACCGAATCACGCGATTGGCGATCACCGCCGCTGCTGCGTTATCGCTGTGGCAAAGCGCCAGCGGGCAGATTGCCCCGGGGAGAACCTGGCCAGAGCTGAAAGACGCCATCACTGAACGCGTAAAGGCTCAGCGCTATCCGCTCACCGGGTTCGATGCCCAGGAAGTGGGTGACATCCTCTCGAAAATCGGTTCGCTGGACCGCGACGAATGGGCCCGCGCCTGGATGCAAAACGGCACTCGGCACTTCGGAGAAGGCCAGGCCGCTGAAAAGGCGGGGCAGCCTTCAAAAGCTCGCGAGGCGTATCTGTCCGCCTGGCGCTACCATGGATTTGGAGCATGGCCAACCCAAAATTCGGCGGAGAAAAAGCTGGCGCACGAGCGCGCAACCGAAGCATTCCGCGCTTACGCCCGTATCGCCGAACCGCCCATCGAGGTGCTACGGATTGCGTTCGAGGGGCGGGAGATCACGGCTTACCTGCAGAAGCCTCCGGGGGTCGCAAAACCGCCAGTGGTCCTCTCGGTGGGCGGTCTCGACAGCTACAAAGAATTTGTGGTCGAGCAATACGGTCCGGGCTATCTGAAAGCGGGGCTCGCCTACATCGCGCTTGACATGCCGGGAACTGGAGAGTCTCCCTTGAAGATCGATATCGGCGCAGAGCGTATTTATTCGCGGGTCATCGACGCCATCGAAGCACGGCCCGACATCGACCCCGCACGCTTGGGCTTCCAGGGCGTTTCCTGGGGCGGCCACTGGGCAGCCAGGATGGCAATTGCCGAACCGAAGCGCCTGAAGGCGGTGGTGAACTGGGCGGGGCCGGTCCACGGCTATTTCCAGCGCGACTGGCAGCTCAAAGCGCTGGGCACCCGCGAGTATCTGTTCGACCTTTTTCCTGCCCGGGCGGCGGTCTATGGCACCGAAACCCTGGAGCAATTCCTCGCCTACGGTCCAAGGATGTCGCTCAAGGAGAGCGGTGCGCTGGACAAACCCAGCGCACCGCAACTGCTGGTCAACGGTGAGCGCGACACTCAGGTACCGATTGACGACCTGTACATCGTTCTCAAATCGGGCAGCACCGCCAAAGAGGCGTGGGTCAACCCAACCGGCGGCCACATTGGACGCAACCGAGAGTGGTCGGACGGGCAGATTTTTGAACAGGTGATCGTGCCCTGGTTCGTGCGCCGTCTGCGCTGATTGGGGGTTGACTGCTGCGGGAGGCTCATCCAGTGAGCCTCCCGGAGCGTGATCATTGGCCCTTTCCGCGTTGGCCGGGCCGTCATGTCATCACCCATCATCTGCCGCACACACCTGCGGCGCCTGCGTCAGATGTATCGCTCTGCAGGCTGGCCCTGCCAGGATTCGGTTGAAATCGAACTGCTTGGCACAGGTCTGATTGAGCGTGTGCCATCCAGTCAGCCGGAACTGCGGCCAGACACCCTGCGAGTCACAGACAAGGGAGTGCAGGCACTTATGCTTGCCCTGAGCCAGAACCGCCAGTCCTTCAGCGCTCACGAAACACTGGTCAGACGCTGCGCGCAATGGCTGGCAACGCAGGGGCGGCTCGCCTGGACGGGTCTGTCACTGTTTGCCTCACCGTCGTCACCCGGTCCCTGGCGTGTTTGCCGGCCCGATGTGTTCTCACTGCGCGCCTCAAGCGCCGAGCTCGCTCTGGAGCCTGCGGTCCATGAAATCAAGGTCAGTCGCGCTGACCTGCTCGGTGACCTGCACCAGCCTGACAAACGCGGCGCCTACCTGGACCTCGCGCAGCGCGTCTGGTACGTGCTGGGGCAAACGCAAGGCGGCGGCGAGATCGCCGACCCCTCCGAAATTCCTGCCGAATGCGGCGTGCTGCTCGCCGAGGCCGACACGCTGCGTGTGGTCCGGCCGGCCCCCGCGCGTGAGGCCAGGCCCCTCGCGCTCGCCACCTGGCTCGCTCTGGCAAAAAACCAGCCGGTTGAGGCGAACGTTGAAAGCCCACAGCTTCAGTTTTGACGCGCGGCAGGCCGCTTGAATGAAAAAGGCCTACAAGCCTGGCCGTTATCGGCGCATACAGGTGTGACCTGCCTGCTGGCGTTTAAGCTGAGGGCTTACCCTTCCTCCAGAGAATCCGCATGGACCTGCTTTTCTCACCCGAAGCCTGGATCGCATTTGCGACCCTGACAGCACTCGAACTCGTGCTGGGCATCGACAACATCATCTTCATCTCTATCCTGGTCGACCGCCTGCCCGCGCACCAGCGCGACCTCGCTCGTAAAATCGGCTTATTTGCAGCGATGTTCATGCGAATTGCACTGTTACTGGTTTTATCTTGGATTATCGGCCTGGTCGAGCCGATCGTCACCGTGATGGGCCAGGCGATTTCCGGGCGCGATCTGATCCTGATTGGTGGCGGCCTGTTTCTGATCTGGAAAAGCACCAGCGAAATCCATCACGCCATCGAGGGCGACGGCGACACTTCTCGAAGCAGCGCCGCCGCCAGTTTTGCCGCGATCATCGCGCAGATCATGGTCATCGACCTGGTGTTTTCGCTTGACTCCATCATTACCGCGGTCGGCATGGTCGATCGGGTTGAGGTCATGATTGCCGCGGTGATCGCATCGGTGGCGCTGATGATGGTGTTCGCGCGTCCGATCGGCCAATTCGTATCGCGCCACCCCACGGTAAAGATGCTTGCGCTCAGCTTCCTCGTGGTGGTGGGCATGGTGTTGATCGCTGAAGGCTTCGATCACCATGTGCCGAAGGGCTACATTTATTTTGCGATGGCGTTTTCGGTGGTGGTGGAACTGCTCAACATCCGCATGCGCAGTCAAAAGCCGGTAAAAAGCTGAAACCAGGCGGTCAGCGACCCTTTGTGCACAGACACCTGCCGCATGAATACTTGAGCTGATGCGATGCTCAGATC